>JAEEGL016624924.1_pt1 | contig 15642 bp, 16 predicted proteins | sample 9134231 | NCBI WGS metagenome assembly JAEEGL01 (sample SAMN16246548, study PRJNA631951) | gut metagenome | biome: gut microbiome; feature: rumen; material: fiber-attached | host: Bos | place: Iran: Karaj | collected 2018-10
ATAGTTAAGGATAATGAAAATGGGGATAAGGATTATTATAATAATGCAACTATTCTTGTAGGTGGTTGTATTGTTTCTATTCCTTTAAATAAAAGGTTTCCTAACCTTGATTTTTATATAAATTGCCCTGATAGTGATACTTTAATTGATTTTACTTTTAGATTTAATAATCCCAAGCCTGGAATGGGTTTTAATATATTCTATACTAACTTTCCTACTTCACGAATTACTCCTGTTTCTTTTGGGAGTTTAAAAAATCCTTTTACCTCTCTTGATGTTTGCGAAAAAGATTTTATAAGAAAAAGTATGCTAGAAGCAGTTTCAATAGCAGAACAAGCCCGTTATTTAAAAGGAAGTACACAAATTTCTTGGAATTATAATAAAAATGGTAGAGCTAAATATTTTACTAAAGCTATGGAATATATACAACAGATTGACCCTGAGAGGAAAGTTTTACCTGCTGTTGAATATGCTGTAAATAAAGTTGCAAAGTGTAGTATATTTAGTGAAAGTGAATACAAAGATAAAGTTGATTCCTTTAAGACTATTTTAACTCAAAAAGTAATGGAGGAATTAAAGAAGGGAAATCAAGCTTCTATTTCTACTGGTCAACATCTTATGCCTGTAGGAATATTAAGATTAGCTCTACAAGAAGTTGGTATGGATAAATTAGAACTTGTTTTAGATAATATTACTGTTGATATTGATTCTGTAGAGATTACTGAATTACCAAGAGGTATTAGTTATTGGAATGATAATACTCTTTTAGATTTTCCAGTATTTAATTCTGAAAAGTCTACTAAATCAAAGGCAGAATATGTAAAAAATTCTAACCCAAATATTATAAGTGAATAATAATAAAAAGTTGGTTCCCCAACTTTTTTTAATATTTTAATCTTTTTGCCTTAAAATATACTTTTTCTTTTGATGAAGTAAATGATCTATATATTATTGGTTTTTTAATTAATCTTTTATTATTCTGTTTAGGTATTTCTATACTTTGTTGATTTTTTAATTCTTGTAGTTCTCTTTTTATATTATCTTTATTACTACATATTCCTTGTCTATGTTCAAATATTTTTCTACTGTTGATGATAAATAAACCTATTAATGATAAATCTTCTTTTAATGATAAATGGTCTACATATGACAGCTCTGTTTCTAATTTGTCAGTAATAGTTGATTTTTCTTTTTCTTTACATATTACTGGATGGAGTATGCCTGGTAGGACACTATATACTCTTTTTTGTGATTTACTACAATTTTCGTAGTATTCTATGGAACGAGGACGAGGACCTATTAAACTCATATCACCTTTTAAAACATTTACTAATTGAGGTAATTCATCAATACCATACTTTCTTAAAAATTGACAATACTTTGAGGTTAATTCTTCTCCATTTACATGTTTAATTGTCCTAAATTTATATATATTAAATACCCTTCCATTTAATCCTACTCTTTTCTGTTTAAAAAGAAGAGTTTCGTCTTTTTCTATTAATGATATTGTGACTAATGCATATACTGGGGTTAATAATACTAATAAAGATGAACTAAGCAAAATATCTAATACTCTTTTGATTGTTTTATATGTCATATTGTCTCTCCTAATTATTAGATTTATACTCTAAGTATGTTTCAAACCACCTTTTATTGATTTCTTCTTTACCTATAATATTGATGTAATATCTTCTGGGTTTGGTATATCTGGTCGTTTTATAATTTTATCATTATATGTTCTTGTTTCCATATTTATTTTTCTTCTTCAGTATTTAATTATTCTTATTATATCAAAAAAAGACTAGTTAATTCTAATCTTTTTATATTTATTTTCTTGCTCCTGTTGAAGTTGGTTTTTTATTAGCATAATATTTTACATGACAATTATTTGATACTATGTTATCAAAATCATCTAAAAATTCTCCTATGCTTGATTGTTCTACATAGTTTGTAAATGAACCGTCTATTAATTCTTCAATTCCTATAAAAAAGCTATTCCGATAATGTTCCAATAGTTTTTTAGTAGTCAATATTTGTGTTTCACTCATATCATTTGGTAGGCCTAAAGATATTACTATATCTGGTTCAAATTCCAATAAATAGATAACTGAAAGACTATTTTCTAAAATCCATTCATTTGGGATTTTATCTACAAACATATCTAGATATTTTCCGACGATGTATTCTATACAAAATTCATGGCCGGAAATAAAAAAATAATCATCTCTTACTGGTTCTGCAAATACTCTTCCATCTGGCGTTATGATTATTACATATTCTTTATTTGATGGAGGGGTTTCTTTATCAATATTTAAAGGTTCGTTATTAAAAGAGTTTTTATTTATCTGTATTACTTCTGTTCTAGTATCAAAAAAGGCATCTTCAGCAACCTGTGTTTGCTTTGGTATAACTATATAACTTAATGCTTGGCAATTAGAGAATGCTCTAGCGCCTATTTCTTCTAATGTTGAAGATAAATGACAGTTTACTATATTTGAAGATGAAAAAGCTTCATTACCTATCTTTTTAACGGAATTATATAATCTAAGTATTTTTATGCTTGAGCAACCATAAAAAGCCTCATCATCTATTATTTCAAGCTTATTACAAATTCCTAGATTTAACCATATTAGATTATTACAATTCTTAAAGGCAGATTTACCTATTACTCTTAGTTTATTATTTTTAGATATTGTTATACTTTTTAAATTATGAAATTCTGCAAAGGCATTGTCTGCTATTTCTTCTACATCTTCTTCTATTATTATTGATCTGATGTCTTCTGGATTTGATATATCTGGTCGTCTAATAATTTTATCATTAAAAATTAATGCTTTCATTTTTATTCCCTCCTTATTTCTATTATAACAAAAAAGATTAGTTTATTTTAATCTTTTTTAACATCTAATAATCACAACTTTTTTCTGTTCTAGGATAGGCAACAACATCTCTGATGTTTTCTATACCGGTAATATACATTATGAGTCTTTCAAAACCTATACCAAAGCCACTTCTTTCACATGTTCCATATTTTCTTAATTTTAAATACCATTCATATTCTTCTATTTTCATATCTAGTTCTTTCATTCTTGATACTAATTTTTCTAAATTTTCTTCTCTTTGACTCATACCAAATACTTCGCCTATGCCTGGCATTTCTAAATCAGCCCCAGCAACTGTGCCATCTGGTAATTGTTTCATATAGAATGATTTTAATTCTTTAGGCCACATGGTTAAAAAGAATGGACATCCAAAATATTCTGTTAGATATTTTTCGTGTTCTTTGGCTATTTCTTTTCCATATTCTGGTTTAAATTCAAATTCTTTTTTGCTTTCTTTTAGTATTTCAATACATTCTTTATATGGTATACGCTTAAATTCAGAATCTTGTACTTTAGTTAATTTAGATATTAGTTTTCCTTCAGCTCTTTTATCTAAATATTCCATTTCTTCTTTGGCATGTTCTAAAGTGTATTTTATTACATATTTTACTAAGTCTTCAGCAATATCCATTATTTTTTCTAAATCACAGAAGGCTACTTCTGGTTCTATTTGCCAAAATTCGGCTACATGATATGGTGTATGAGATTTATCGGCTCTAAATGTTGGGCCAAATGTATATACTTTTTTGAATGCTTGGGCAAATGTTTCAGCTTCAAATTGAGTAGATACCGATAGACCTACTGGTTTACCAAAGAATTCTTCTTCATAGCTAACTTTTCTAGTCTTGGCTATTTTATCTAAATCTAGGGTTGTTACTTGGAACATTTCACCAGCACCTTCACAATCACTAGATGTAAATATAGGAGCATGTAAATATAAAAAACCATGCGATTGAAAGTATTCGTGAATTGCCATTGCTAAAATACTTCTTACTCTAAAGATTGCTTGAAATAAAGTAACTCTAGGTCTTAAATATGCTTGTTCTCTAAAAAACTCCATTGAATGATCTTTTGGTTGTAATGGGTAATCTAAAGGGCAATCTCCAATTAACTTAATTTCTTCAGCTAATAATTCAAATTCTTGACCTTTTCCTTGGGATAAAATTAACTTTCCTTTTACTTTTATAGAAGAACCATAATGTATTTTTGTAATAGAATCAAAATCTTTAATACTTTTATCATATACAACTTGTAATATTTTAAAACAAGTACCATCAGATAAATCTATAAAACCTATTTCTTTTTGTTTACGATGCTTTCTTATCCAACCTTCTACTTCTATTTCTTTATCTATTAATTCTTTATGCTTATCAAATATTTCTTTAATATCCATAATGATTCCTCCTTTATAACATTTTCTTATCTTTTAATTCTTTTATTGTTTTTGTAGGCCAACTTGAAGCTTGTATTTCAGCAATGTGACTCTTTTCTAACAAAAACATTAATACTCTAGAGATACCTATACCACCACCAATTGTATATGGAAGTTCACATTTTATTATTTTTTGATGATATGGTAATTCTAATTTATCTAATGAATCACTTTTTTCTAATTGTTCTTTTAGAGATTTTTCATCTACTCTTATACCCATTGATGATATTTCTATTGCTTTATCTAATGCTTTATCAAATACTAATAAATCTCCATCTAGGCTCCAATCATCATAATCTGGGCTTCTATAATCGTGTTCTATACCACTTTTTAGTTTATCTCCTATACCAATTATAAATACTGCTTTTTTATCCCTTACAATTAACTCTTCTCTTTCTTGTGGTGTTTTATCTGGATACATATCTTCAAGTTCTTGACTAGTAACAAAATAAATACTTTTTGGTAAATCAACTGTAATAAATTTATATTTCGTTTTTGTATATATTAAAGTCTGTCTTAAAGCTTTATATATACTTTTTACAGTTTCTTTTAGATAATCTATTGTTCTATCTTCTTTACTTATTACTTTTTCCCAATCCCATTGTTCTACAAATAGAGAATGAGCATCATCTACTATTTCATCTTTTCTAATTGCTTTCATATCAGTATATAAACCTGTATGTACTGGGAAACAATATCTACCCAAAGCATCTCTTTTCCATTTAGCTAGTGAATGTACCACCTCAAATTTTTCTTTATCTTTTATAAAGCTAACCCCTTTTTCTACTCCTGTTAGAGCATCCTGTAATCCAGAATCTGATTTTATAAATAAAGGGCATTGAACTTTAATAAGAGATAATCTTACTTCTAATTGTTTTTCAAAATATTTTTTTATGTCATTTATTATTTTTATTTCTTCTATATAACTTAATTCTTTTTTCATTTTTATATCCTTCTTTCTTAATATTTTTTATTTATTAAAATAGATTGTAGGTACTATCTACTTTTATAAAGTAGATATAAAATGAATATAAAAATATCTACTTTATATTATTTTTTATTATTCTCATTATCACTTTCTTCAGACATATCAATCACTTCCTTTCTTTTTAAAAATAAAATACCCGTATCATCCTACAATAAGGACGAATACGGGTATCCGTGGTGCCACCTTAATTTATTACTAAAAAACCATCTAATATAGACGGTTTGTTAAATCAGTAATCTCTTTTTTCAGTTCTAACAAACCTAGCAATAAGATAACGGATTGCCTTCCGGACTAGTCTACTAAGATTACTCTTTTCGGTAGTCTGCTCAGGAGTGTTCTTTCACCAAATGTTATTGTTAGTTCACACTATACCTAACTCACTGAAATAACGCTTTTGGATACTTTTCTCCTTCAAAGCATACTAATTATAACACATTTTGTTATTATTTGTCAATTTATACGTATACTATAATTTTTATCTATTGTATTTATAGACTGCCACATATTCGTGATTATAACTTCCATATTGTGGTGGTATTTGGGTAATTTTACAGCCTAATTTTTCAAATTCCAAACTAAATCTACTATAGTACCTATAGTAATACATTTGTATAGTATCTATATCATATTTTTTTAATAATTCTATATATAGTTTTGGGGTTTTTTCGGCTTCATTGTCTCTCCAAATATCATAGATATTGGATGCTAACATAATATCGTAATGCCCTTCTATCTTTTCATGTAAATAATCTATATCACCACAATAAAAACGAGGAAGTGGAATACTTCGTAATATACTTTGTAAACGATAATAGGTATCTTTATCATAATGAGGTATTCTAGAACCATCATTAAATTTTGGACCACCTTCATATACTGAGTCTTCCAGATGAAATACCATTTCTGGTAGATTACTAAAATTATTATCTAAGAAATCTTTTTCTGTATATGGTATTTTATTTCTTAATCTATTATAGGTATTGGTGTCATATAATTCTTTTTTTATAACATAAGTATAAAACTCTTCATATGTTAATTCTTTAATAGCAGTTAATTTTAATACAAATAAAGGCCAAGTATTTGGGTTTATATCAAATACATCTACTTGTTTAGCTCCAAAAAGTAAGCTAATTAGATATTGATCTCCACTTGATAAAATACTTAGTACTATTTTATTTTTAAAGTCAATTATTTCTTTGTAGAATGATACACATTCACATGTTATTAAGGCTACTCTTTTATTCATAATAAAATCCCATTTCTGGGCTTTATTATATTATTCTTTTTACTAATTAGCAACTATTAATCATATATCGTATCATTATATATATTTATTTTTCTATTAAGTTTTTGACTTAATAAATATTGGTTTCTACCTATATTTAATTCTTTGACATTTTTTAATTTTAAACTTCTAATAAAATCTCTTATTTCTTCTTTTATTTCCATTTCATTATTATCTGTTTTACTTAGTTTTTCTACTTCTATAAATATACCTAAACCCTCTATATCTTCTAGTTCTATTTCAAAATCTTTATATTTATATACTTTTCTTTTATTATGGACTTTGATTAATTCTTTTAACCCTAACATTTCTATTATACTTTTTATTGTATTAGAATCTTCTACTTTAGTTTCATATTCATCTGAATATACCCATAATTTACCTTTAAAATGTTGTTTTTTATAGGTCAGATAATTACCCTTTTTAGTTTGTCTTACTCTAAATGTTTCGTTTAATCTTAAATCGCTTTCTGGTTGTAGGCCAATTCTTAAGGGATCATAATAATAAGTATCTATAATTTCTTTTTCTCCTATATAATCATATTTTGATAATATTTTTATTACTTCTTCTTTACTATTATCAAATGCTACTACTACTTCTATTTCTTTCATATAATCTTCCTTTCATATTAATAGAATAATATATATAGTGGTAGTATTTCTGTCATATTAAAAAGATTGATTTTTCTCAATCTTTTTATCTTAATATTTTTCTTGTAATTCTTTAATACTTTCTATTCTATTTAAATAGAAGTGTCTTATTTCGTTTTTATTCTCACAATAGGCTGCTATTCCCCATTCATTATCTAAAATTAATAAGTTATATGGTCTTATTACTCTTTTGGTTATATTCTTGTGTTCTTTGGAATAGTATTCTATATAACATTTGGTATGATTCTTTATACATTTACTTAATATATTATATGTTTCTCTACTATTTAGTTTTATATTATCTTTTTTTACAAATCTTTCAGGGATTGATATTTCTTGATTTAAAACATATCCTCCATATGGACCATATATTGTATCTATAAATATTCCTGCATATTCTAATTCTTCTTTATATTGTCTTATCATTCTAGGGGATACTTCTAGTTTTTCTGCTAATTCTTTAATAGTATATTTTCTTTTATTTTGTAATAGTTGAAGCATCATTAAAACATTAGATAGTTTTGACATAAATACACTTCCTCTGATAATTTATTATATTAAAAAAGACTAGAATTATCTAGTCTTTGTTTTTATTTAGTTGCCTCTTCAATGGCAACTGCGACAGAAACTGTAGCACCTACCATTGGATTATTACCCATACCAATTAATCCCATCATTTCTACATGAGCAGGCACTGATGATGATCCAGCAAATTGGGCATCACTATGCATTCTTCCCATAGTATCAGTCATACCATATGATGCAGGGCCGGCAGCCATATTATCTGGATGAAGAGTTCTTCCAGTGCCACCGCCTGATGCGACTGAAAAGTATTTTTTACCTTTCTCAACACATTCTTTTTTATAAGTTCCGGCTACGGGATGCTGGAATCTAGTTGGGTTTGTTGAATTACCAGTAATTGAGACATCTACATCTTCAAGAGTCATGATAGCAACTCCTTCTCTAACGTCGTTAGCTCCATAACATCTAACATTTCCTCTTTCTCCATCTGAATATTTAATCTCTTCTACAACATTTAATTTACTGGTAAAGTAATCAAAATCTGTTTTTACATAAGTAAAACCATTGATTCTTGAAATAATTTGAGCGGCATCTTTACCTAAACCATTTAAGATTACTTTTAATGGCTCTTTTCTTACTTTATTAGCATTTTTAGCAATACCGATTGCTCCTTCAGCAGCTGCGAATGATTCATGGCCAGCTAAAAATGCAAAGCATTTTGTACTTTCAGATAACAACATAGATGCTAGATTACCATGGCCTAAACCAACTTTACGATCATCAGCAACACTTCCTGGAATGCAGAACGCTTGCAAGCCTTCACCTATCGCTTTTGCTGCTTCACTAGCTTTAGTTCTTCCTGATTTAATAGCAATCGCAGCTCCTAGAGTATAAGCCCAACAGGCATTTTCAAAGCATATTGGTTGTATTCCTTTTACAATTTCATATGGATCAAAGCCTAAATCTGTACATATCTTTCGAGCTTCTTCAAAATCTTTAATTCCATATTTTGCCATTACTGGTTCTATTTGTTTTATTCTTCTTTCATAACTTTCAAATAATCCCATACAATCATTCCTTTCTAGGGTCAATTATTTTAACCGCTTCATCAAATCTTCCGTATTTACCACTAGCTTGTTCTATTGCTTCCATTGGTTCTATGCCTTTTTTAATATTTTCCATCATCTTACCCATATTTACATATTTATAACCAATGATTTGATCATCTTTATCTAATCCTATTTCAACAATATATCCTTCAGCTAATTCAAGATATCTAGGGCCTTTTTCTCTAGTTGAATAAATTGTTCCGATTTGGCTTCTTGTGCCTTTTCCTAAATCTTCTAAGCCGGCTCCTATTGGAAGACCGCCTTCGGAAAAAGCTGATTGACTACGACCATAAACAATCTGTAAGAATAATTCTCTCATAGCAGTATTAATAGCATCACATACTAGGTCAGTATTTAAAGCTTCTAATATTGTTTTACCAACTAGAATTTCACCAGCCATCGCAGCACTATGAGTCATACCACTACAACCAACAGTTTCAACTAAAGCTTCTTCAATAATTCCTTCCTTTATATTTAGGGTTAGTTTACATGCACCTTGTTGAGGAGCACACCAACCAATACCATGTGTTAAGCCAGATATGTCTTTTATTTCCTTAGCTTGGACCCATTTACCTTCTTCGGGAATTGGGGCTGCGCCATGACTAATACCTTTGACTGGACACATATTCTCTACTTCTTTTGAGTAAATCATATTTTCACCTCATTATTATTATAACATATATTCTTATTTTTAATTATATTATAAAATTAAAAAACTAGGTTAATTTACCTAGTTTATTTCCTCTTAATATTGGGTTCCTAATTTTCTTTTATCGTTATCTTTGATATTACTTTGGTATTCTGCCATGAAGACTGTAGATACTCTTTTTAGTATTTCATCTATTTGGTCTACACTTTTCATATCGTTATAATTAACTTTTTGGTAATATATTTCATTTTTTGTTATTTCATACATTAATCTATTTAAGGCATTTATAAAACATACTTTAAAATACGGACTATTGTTTGGATCTGGTGTTTTTCCAGAATACACATCCATCATTCTATCATAAGGAGAAGTAATACCTTTTGTCATAGCCATTAAATCTGAAATATTAAGGATTATATCATATACATTATATTCATAGTTTGCTAAAAACTCAGTTATTCCTTCTACTGGACTTCCTGGATGAAAGGCACCATTACCATTCTCATCTACATAAAATCCTGGTACTGAGGGATCACAGTTAGCACATCTACTACCTTTTGATACATTATTAATTGGTATTGATAAAAATGAATGAGTTAAACTGCAAAATGCATCTTCTTTTAGTTCATCAATACCGTTCTTTTCAGCATAGTCTATTAAATATTCAAAACCATATATTACATGGATAAATGAATGATTTAATTTTCTTCCTATATCATGCAACAAACCTAACTTTAAGGCTGTATCTGGATTTAAATTCATTGCTCTGGCAAATTCAGATGCAACTTTCCCTTCAAATAGGGAATGTGAAATCCATGAACTAGCATTATGATGCCCCACCATTTTATTACCTAATGTATTATTTGATTCAATTATTTCATAAGCTGTTTGTAATACACACTTTTTAAATGATGTATCTCCTCTACCATTATTTATGATTGTATGGACATCTTCTGGACTAATAGATAGTTTTTTAGCAACTTCTCTACATAGATTTTCTATTGTATCAAAATCTATTCCATTTAGGACAATCATAAAGGCATCTTCTGAAGATATTCCATTTTCATAGTTAACATTTTTTCTACTTAAAGCTATATTTTTATATTTTTGTTCACTAAAATTTAATTCCATTTTTTCTCCTTTTTATTTAGCTACTGTTCTAGTTTTAATATATGTCTTGAATAATGTTTCAACATTACCACCACATCCACCGAATGGATAGTTCTTAACATTCTTGGCCATTTCTTGGACATCTGGGAATTTTAATTCTCTATAGGCAAGTATTTTTTCTACTATTTCTTCATATGACATTTCTTTTGTAGTGCCTAAAATTTTAACTTGAGGTTCCCCTAGCCAAAACCAATGACATGATAAACCTGTTCTTAAATCCACTTGGACAAAATTATTATTTGTGATATGAATTCCAGCCATTGTTGCAGGACAGATTGGTATTTCATAATCTACACCATACATATTAGCTATATATTGTCTTAGCTCCAGCAATTTATCTTGGTCAACTGCAAGCTCTTGATGATTTTTAGCACACATACCAGCGGCCTCTAACTCTCCGACAAAGGGGTAGATATTATTTCTCATACAATAATCAATTAAGCTTTCTAGTTCATCAGAATTGACTTTTGTTGGGACAATCGAAGCCCCTAAATTTGAAGCCCCATTTGTGACGTGATGTACCTCTTTTAATCTTTCGTAGTTTCTTAACATTGTTTCACCACAATCTCTTCTCATTAGATAATTGATTCTATCTTTATTGAATGAATCTAATTTAAATAATACATTTAATGTGCCATTATCTATATAATTTAATATATCATCATCTAAATTTATTACATTACTGAATGAAGATACCCCAATACCTTTTTCTTTACTCCACTCTAGTATTTGTTTAAATTTTATCAAATTATTATTAAATGTTGGCTCTCCTAAACCACATACATATATCCATCTAATATCCCCAGCATCCATTAATTTTTTTACTGATGGTAGATTGACTAAACATTGTATATTATACAAAGGTGTGTCACAAATACGACATCTGGCGTTACATTCTCCACCTAATTGCATATCTAATATTCTTAATTTTTCATTTGATTCTGCAAGCATTGGTTCTACTATTTCTGGTGTCCAAGGTTTATATTGTACCATTTGCAAATTCCCCCTTATCAATTTTTATTATAATATTTTTTTTAATATTTCTCAAACTATCCTATTAAAATTCCTTACTCTCTTTTTTACAATACTATATGATGTTGTAGCATTCCCATTATTTATTGCTCCTACAATATTTTCTACTTTTTCTCTGCGATATAACGGATCATATCTTAATCTTAGTATGTTCTTCATCTCTTCATTTGTTTGGTAATTCATGTATAATGATTTTTTACCTAATTCTCCTAAATAAGGCTCATCTGCAAATTCTTCTCCTATTCCTTGTTGGTAGGATAATAAGAATATTCCTCCGTCTTTTAATACATCATAGACATCTGCAACTACTGTATATAAATCTTCTGTTGGCAAGTGAAATAATGAATATATTGCGAATACAGCATCTACTGAATTGTTCTCAAAGTAATTTTTTATATTAACCATATCATCTATTATGTAAGGAAATTCACCATGTATTTGATATGCAGTTTGTCGCATTTTAGGTGAGAAATCCATACCGATATAGTTGTAGCCTTTTTTGCTATAATAAGCATGCGTTCTTCCTGCTCCTGCTCCTAAATCTAAAATTGTTCCATATTGTGGTAATTGTTTATCAAAAGCAGCATACACATCTTTATCTTCTATATAAATACCATAGTCTCTTCCATAATCATTTGCTACTAAATCATAGTTTCGTAAAACGGATTGTCTAATTTCTTTTGTTTCCATTTCTATCACCTATCTCTTTATTTTCTTAAGATATATGCTCCATCTATTTGGTTTGTTTCTATATTACTTCGAAAGAATACCCCTTCAAATTTTTCTATATTATGTTCATGGCCTTTTAATAGAATCTCCATTAAAGTTTTATCAAAAATAGGATACATATCACATTCATATTCTTCATTTATTCTATATATATAAGAGAACAACATCTTACCATTTTTACTTAAACACGGATATACTGTATTTAATAATTCTTCTATAAAGAAAGAAGCTTCATCTGGAATTCTTGCAGCTATATTTGATAACCATATATTATCATATTCTTTATCATTTTTTATATCAAATATATTTGCTTCAATAAAATTTGGCCTTGTTTTCTTAAGAAGTTCTTTTGTACTATCATATGCTATATGACTTTTTAAATAATCATTACAATTTACTATTATTGGAGTTGAATGTTCATCACTTTCAAATATTGTTTTTCTTACTGTAACTCCATTGAATCTATTTAGTAATTTTCTATAATAGATATATGAATCGTGATCTAATTCTTTTAATACTCTTGCTATTTTTTCAAAAATTTTGAGATTAAATACATCTATATTATCATTATCATCTTGATCAAAATGCTTAAATCTAAAAAAGCTTAAAAACTCATCTCTTGATAGACTAATCACTCCAGCAGCTTTTAAATAATAGTAGTATTTTGCATCTGGGCAAATATCATATAATGTTATATCTTCACATCCATGAAGTCTAGCGTTTATTACTTGGTCTCCTGAACTACCTACAGTCAGTAGAGATTTCCCTTTTAAATCAAAATATGGAATATATCCACTAATATTTTCTGTTGTAAATGGGTAAACTTTCATTTTGTTGCTAACATTATATTTATCCATTAGATTACATTCTCTTTTACTTTCTCTTAATAATTGTGACAAGTTCATATAATAATCCCCTTTTTATCTTTTTTTGATTAGTAACACGCCATCGGTTTTTCTCCAATTCATATTAAGATCGCTATTTATTCCTTCAAACTTTTCTAACTTTATTCCATATTGTTTAAATGTTTCAAATACCTTTTCTATATTATAGATGGGGGCATAATCATCTCTATATTCTTCATTAACAGCATATAAATAAGAAGCTAGTAATTGTCCATTTTTATTAAGACATCTATATGCTGTATTGATTAATAATTCAGCTCTTTCTTGTTCTGCTAACCATGTTGCAATGTTTGATAACCAAATATTGTCATATTTTTGTTTATCATCTAGTTTAAATATATCTCCTTTAACAAATTTAGGTCTCACTTTTTTTAGAAGTTCACCAGCTTTAGCATATAACTCTGGACTTTGAAGATATCTATTCCCTCTAATTATTCTTTCATCGGTATCTTCATCATGTATAAACAACAGTTCTCTTATATCTAATCCAGAAAATGTGGTAAATAATTCATCAAAAAATAAATATGATTCATAATCTAGTAGTCTTAAATTTTCATTTAGCTTTAAATAAGATTCTCTGTTAAAGACATTTTCATTCTTTTTCCACCTATTATAATTTTCATATCTAAAAAAGTTCATAAATTCTTGCTGAGTTAACGATATAATTCCTGCAACTTTTAAATAATAATAAAATCTTGATATCCCACAAATATCATACAGTGTTACATCTTTACATCCTTGCATGATAGCGCTTATTACTTGGTCCCCTGAACTACCTACAGTAAGTAACGATCTATCTTTTAAATCAAAATATGGAAGATATCCACTAATATTTTCTGTTGTAAATGGATATACTTGTACCTCAGCTATATGATGAATTGACATTTGGGTTAATAAATCCCTTAATTCTAGTTCCATATCCATGGTTTATTCCCCTTTTTAAATTGCTGTATATTATACTAATTTTTATGAAAAATGTCAATTTATTCCATATAAAAAAGGCTTAAAATAAGTCTTTTTTTTTAATTACTCTTTATTATCTTCTATGTAGTCTTCTAAACCCGCTTTCCAATCTTCACTAATACACCCTTCTTCAGCATAGGAAGCACATAGTTTTTGTACATTTGTAAATAATGCTCCCATGCCTTTTTTTGTTTTAGAATAGTTAGACGTTCTATTTCTATTAATTCCTATTGCTTGAGCTTCACTATATGAATCTATATTAGCTCCTAAATATATAAATTCCCAATCTTTATGCCCTTCTATTAATTCTTTAATTTGACCTTTATTATATTCAATAGATGAATTTTCTAAGCCATCTGTTGTTATGATAAAAACTACTTTTTTAGGTTTTTCTTGGTCTAAAAATTTTATTGTTTTACCTATAGCATCTAATAAGGCAGTAGATCCTCTAGTAAAATATGTCTTATTATCCATATTTTTAACATTAGATATATTTTTTCTTTTAGTTATCATTTCATATTGATCATCAAATAATACAGTAGTTATTTTAGCATTTTGATTTATCATTCCTTTTAAATATCCATTATATCCTCCTATTGTATCTGATTCCATTCCAGTCATAGAGCCACTTCTATCTAGAAGAAATACTACATCTAATTCTTCTTTCTTTTTGTTTTCTTTTCTTGTATTATTTTTCATATAAACACCTCTTTCTTTTTTCTGATATAATTGTATTAGATAAAAGAAATTATTTGGTCGCTTTAAAGGAGACATTTTATGAAAGAAGAATTAGAGATATATATAAAAAACAATTTAATAGTAGAGAAAAAATCTACTATTGATAAATTGTTCCGTAGTAAGTGTTCTAATAAAGAAGTAATAGAAGATGAGTGTATTGATTCTTATGCTGAAGTTCCTATGTTAGGAGCTAGTTCTAATATTGATTTAAAGAATTGGTTATTAGAGAAAGATAAATATAATGACTTTCAAACTACTCTTTTTAGGATGATTGATGAGAGAAATTTAAATGATGCAGAAGTTTATAATAAAGTTCACGTTGATCGAAGATTATTTTCAAAAATTCGTAATGATAGTAATTATCATCCTAGTAAAGAAACTGTTCTTTTACTTGGTTTATCTTTAGAACTATCGGAAAATGAAATAGAAGAATTACTAAATAGTGCTTCATATTCTCTACCTAAAAATAATCATTATGATTTAATTATGCGTTTTTGTTTTATGAAAGGTATTTATAAAATTACTGATGTTAATGATTTGTTAGATGAGTATGGTTGCAAATTATTTAATTACTAAAAAAGACTAGAT
>JAEEGL012122456.1_pt1 | contig 15640 bp, 16 predicted proteins | sample 9134231 | NCBI WGS metagenome assembly JAEEGL01 (sample SAMN16246548, study PRJNA631951) | gut metagenome | biome: gut microbiome; feature: rumen; material: fiber-attached | host: Bos | place: Iran: Karaj | collected 2018-10
GCTCGATTTACTTAATCTAGAAAAACATTCTTGTCATCTCGACTAAGCGCGCTCGAGCTTTGCTCGCTTGCTACCGAAGGGACGCAAGAAGCGCATGGAGAGATCTCTCGACTATGCTCGACATGACAGAATTGTATTATAAAAACATTATAGTAACTTTATTTATTAACAAATTAAATTTTAAACAATTATGGAGACAATGATTTTGAGAGTTAAGAAGTGCGGACAGATGACTACCGTACAGAGTGAGAAAAGTGAAAACGGAGTGCTTGACAAGCGCACGCTGGTGCTGCAGGAACTCGGAGGTAAATACGAGAACTGCTATGTGGTAACGGCGCTGGGCAGTCTGGCCACCATCGAGTGGAGTGAGGGAGAGATCGTAGCTTGTGCGCTGAGTTTCCGCACTCACGAGCACAATGGACAGGTCTACATGGACGTGATCGCAAACGAGATCTATAAGATTAAAGGTTAAGTGGCCTACGGATTTTACGGATTTATCGGATTTATATACCGTTGACAATTTAATCTGTATAATTCGTATAATCCGTAGGTAAAACTAAAATTTGAGTTGAGGTGAGGAGGATGTTCTCGAGTAAATGGCCAAAGAATCCGAAATCTCTTCTCGCAAAAACTCAAAGATTATGAAAACAAATAACAAAAAAGTAAACAAGACAACAACAGTTAACGGCATGATGGCCGTAACGAAGAGTGAGTTGGAAATGGATTATGTGCAGTTTTTGCCCGATAATCCGAGTGTGGGACAAGTGGAAGCGTTTCGCGGCAGGGGCTTAGGCCAGCTGTTGAACAATGGCTCGTTTGAGTTTACGCGCACCAAACGTCTGCGCCGTAAACCAGAGTATCAGGGGTATTACGCCAGTCTGTCGTTTTGCGCCGACGGATTTGATAGGGTGACGTTCGTGGTGCCAAACGAGCTGCGCGGCAAACTGCCTACTATACTGCGAAAGGGTATCTATCGGATTATTTTGCACCTGATAAAGAAAGGATTCGCTAAATGATCTACCGTATAACTTATAACAGCAAGCGGCAGAAGTTGGCTACGCGGGTTAAGAACCGCGAAGAGTTCCTGGCACTGAGGAACTCGAAAGCCAACCTGGCTAATCTGGAGAAAGCGCGACAGGGCGACGACGCGGCCAAGAAGAAATTGGAGCAGTTTGCCTACAATATGGGGCATGTGGATGGTCTGATAGCGGGATGCAAGAGTATCGGTAGCTACTTTTTCCATGACATCGACTGCTATGATAAGGAACAGAGCGAAGCTATCTGCAAGCAGATTCTCGAGAAAAAGGATGAGATAGGCTTGAAGATGCTGGAGAAGAGTGCTAGTGGCGGTTGGCATCTGGTGTGCAAACGAGAGCCTGGAACTACAATATTGGCGTCTCAAGTAAAAATCTCAACAATTCTGCGCGTCGAAATGGATTCTAATACCAAGGATCTACAGAGGGTGGTATATGGGACAAGTGGATCTGCTGAAGACTTGATTTTTCTTGACGATGAACTCTTTGATGAGCCCATGACGGCTGAGGAGTGTGAAGCGGAGTATGCGCGGTTGAAAGAGCGCGAACGCAAGGGGGAGGAACAGTTGCCGGCTGGCGCGAAGAAGGCGAATAAGCATTATAAGCCGTGGGAGGAAGGAATGTCATCTCGACTAAGCAAAGCGCATGGAGAGATCTCAAGAGATGTCTCGACTACGCTCGACATGACAAAAGACAGGTACCAGTCCCCAGCCACAGCGAGCGCAGGCACAGAAAAAGAATACCCAAAGGAGTATCATGGGATTCCGTTTACTGAGATACTGAAGAAGTATTGGGAGATGAACAATGGTGGGTATGAGCCTAACGAGGGTGATAGGGATACATTGACGTATCAGCTGGCTTGCGATTTGAGGCATATTTGTGCTAGGAATGCAGAGTGGCTTGATCAGGTGATACCATGTTATGACGGGTTCCCGATTGAGGAGAAGCGACAGAAGATTGCGAATGCTCTGAAATCCAGTTATGAAGGTATGCCCGGACGACTGAGGGATGTGCTTGATGTGCTGGAAGGGCGCAAAAGCAAAGCGCCAGAAGAGCCTGAACCCTCAGAGCAAGCTGCTCTGCCAGAAAAGATGCCCGAGATGCCTGCGGACAAGAAACTGCCGAAACTGATTAGACTTTTGACGAGAAATACCCCCAACCAATACAAAGCGGCAGTAGCGCATGCGGTGTTCCCACCGCTTGGTACGCACCTGAAAGAAGTGAGTTTCGAGTACACTGATTACGTGCCTCACGAGGCAACGCTGATGAACTGCCTGATGGCGCATACAGGTGCTGGTAAAGGCTGTATCGACGAGCCGATAAAACACATAATGGCGGACATCAAGGAGCGCGATAAGGAGAATACCCGACGCGAGGAAGCGTGGAAGCGCGACTGCCAGAAGAAGGGCGCCAATAAGGATAAGCAGGTTCGCCCCGAGGGGCTTGTGATACAGGAGATTGACCCTGATATGACCAAGCCTGCGCTTGTGACGCGTATGGATGAAGCCGAAGGGCACTTTGTCTACGTGAAACTGAACGAGATTGACCTGTTTGAGCAGCTAAAGGGCCAGACTGGTAAGCAGCATTTTCAATTGATGTGTCTGGCTTTCGATCCAGGAGCAGAGTTCGGACAGACTCGTGTAGGTACGCAGAGCGTAACGGCAAGACCTAAGTGTAGATTCAACTGGAACGCGTGTACTACCATCCAGAAAGGACGCCGCTTCTTTAATAAGGTGCTGACCGACGGACCAATCAGTCGAATCAACTTCTGTACCATCCCCGAGATGGAAATAGGTGCCGAGCAGCCTATCTACGGCAAATACGACGAGAAGTTTGACGAGGAACTTAAGCCCTACATCGATAATCTGGTAGCCGCTCGCGGTCGTGTGGACTGCCCTCAGGCATTCAAGTTGGCCAAGAAACTGCAGGAGGAATGCGCCGAATTCGCCCGGTTGAGTCAGGACGAAACCTATTGGAATCTGTCGCACCGCGCTATAGTTATCGCATGGCTTAAAGCCTGCGTGCTCTACGTGGCCAACGGCAATCAATGGGAAAAGACGATCGAGGACTTTGTCCGTTGGAGTCTGCAGTACGACCTTTGGTGCAAGATGCAGTTCTTTGGTGCTGACATCGAGGCTGCAAATCGCGGATGCGAGCGTGTTGGTACACGTGGCCCACAAAACATGCTGGAGCTGTTGCCAAATGAGTTTACTATCGATGATGCTAAACGCGTAAGAAGACAGCAAGGTAAGGATAATAGTGGTAATCGTTGTATCCTCATGATTAGAACTTGGGTGAACCGAGGGTATGTGATACAGAATACAGAATACAGTTTTATTAAAAGCAGTAAATACAAGAAACATTAAGTTATGAGTTTACCAAGAGGAATTAGGAATAATAATCCGTTGAACATCCGCCGGAGCCGGGTTAAGTGGCAGGGGATTAAGGCGCAGGTAAGTGATGCGCAGTTTTGTGAGTTTGAATCGCTGGAGTGGGGGTGGAGAGCGGCCTTCCGGTTGCTCACGCGCACGTACTATCATGAGTATAGACTCTACACCATCAGGGCGATAGTGAGTCGGTGGGCGCCGGCATGCGAGAACAATACCCGTGCGTATATCGATAATGTGGCGAGGTTGACGGGGATCGGCCCCGATGACCCGATCGGCATACCGAGCGATAAGCCTGGGCGATGGATTGCCGTAGGGCTTGCCATGGCGATACAGGAAAATGGCAATGCATCGATAGATTATTTTGCCATGCTAAGGGGCTGGGATTTAGCAAGGGGGAGTTTATAACTTCCCCTTTTTTGCCCCAAAATAGAAAAAAGTAAGCAAAATAGAAAAATTTCTGGCATTTTATTTGGTGGTTTCGGGGGAAAAGTGTACTTTTGCAGCCGAAATTAAATAAAAACGAGAATTATGTCAAAGATGAATGTTTGGTTTTACGGTTATTACTTTTACTTTGCAGAGAACTGTGAAGCGGGAAGTTGCGTATAATATTTCAACTTATGACACTAGGAATAAAAAAACAAGGTCCCGCTTCACAACAGAGTGATAGCGGGACTTGCTTTTTTAGAATAGAAAAATAAAAAAATAAAAGAATAAAAATAGAAATAGAATAATGAAAAGAATAGCAATACAAGGACTGATAGGGTCTTTCCACGATATCGCGGCACACCTTTACTTCGAGAGCGAACAGATACAGCTGATATGCTGCGGCACCTTCGAACAGGTGTTCGACGAGATGCGTAAGGACCCCACCGCCATCGGCATGCTGGCCATCGAGAATACCATCGCTGGCTCGCTGCTGCACAACTACGAGCTGCTGCGCGACAGCGGCACAACGGTGGTGGGCGAGCACAAGCTGCACATCACTCACTGCATCTGTTGCCTGCCGGAGGACGACTGGGACACCATCACCGAGGTGCACTCGCACCCAGTGGCGCTGATGCAGTGTCGCAACTTCCTGGCTCAGCACCCACAGCTTAAGAATGTGGAGGCGGAAGACACGGCCGGATCTGCAAAGATGATAGCCGAGGGAATGAAGCGCGGATGCGCTGCCATCTGCCACGCCGAGGCCGCTCGACTGTACGGACTGAAGGTGCTGGAGGATCACATCGAGGACAACAAGCACAACTTCACCCGATTCCTGGTGGTATCGAATCCGAACAAGGCCGACATGCTGCGCCCCATCACCGAGGTAAACAAGAGCAGCATAGTGTTCTCGCTGCCTCATGAGCAGGGCTCGCTGGCACACGTATTGGCTATCCTGTCGTTCTATCACATCAACCTGACCAAGATACAGAGCCTGCCCATCATCGGACACGAGTGGGAATATCTGTTCTACGTGGACGTGATGTATGATGACTTGACGCGATATCGACAGGCGGTTGACGCGATAATACCGCTGACCAAGGCGCTGAAGATTCTTGGAGAGTATAAGGATGGGAAGCAAACGAATTGATATTAAACATTAAACATTAAACATTAAAGATTAAACATTAAACATTGAAATGATACAACCAGCAGATAGATTGAGTTTAGTACAGGAGTACTACTTCAGTAGGAAACTGAAGGAGGTGGCACAGATGAATGCCGAGGGTAAGGATATTATCAGCCTGGCCATAGGCAGTCCCGACATGCCGCCATCGGAGCAGACAATAGAGAAACTGTGCGAGGTGGCACGACAGCCGAATGCACACGGATATCAGCCTACACAGGGCACACCCGAGTTGCGCGAGGCAATGACCGAGTTCTACAAGCGTTGGTACGATGTGGACCTGGACGCTAAGAGCGAGGTGCTACCGCTGATAGGATCGAAAGAGGGTATACTGCACGTGACGCTGGCATTTGTAAACCCCGGCGACGAGGTGCTGGTGCCAAATCCGGGTTACCCCACATACACATCGCTGAGCAAGATTCTGGGCGCAAAGATAGTGAACTACAATCTGCGCGAGGACAACGGTTGGCAGCCCGATTTCGACGAGTTGGAGAAGATGGACCTGAGTCGTGTAAAACTGATGTGGACCAACTATCCCAACATGCCTACAGGCGGAAGAGCTCAGCGCCAGACATACGAGCGACTGGTGAAGTTTGCACAGGATCACGACATCGTGGTGGTGAACGACAATCCGTACTCGTTCATACTGAGCGAGGAGCACCTGAGCATACTGCAGGTGCCCGGTGCCAAGGAGTGCTGCATAGAGTTCAACTCGATGTCGAAGAGTCATAACATGCCGGGCTGGCGTGTGGGTCTGTGTGCATCAAACGCGCAGTTCATCCAGTGGATACTGAAGGTGCAGTCTAACATCGAGAGCGGTACATTCCGCGGCATACAGTTGGCTGCAGCCGAGGCTTACAAGAACGACGAGGCATGGCATCGCGAGTACAACATAGAGACCTACGCACGCCGCCGCCAGTGGGCCGAGAAGATAATGGACATGCTGGGTTGCACCTACGACAAAAGTCAGGTGGGAATGTTCCTCTGGGGCAAGATACCTGCCGACATCAAGAACGTGGAGGATCTGACGGAGCGAGTGCTGCACGAGGCACGAGTGTTCATCACCCCGGGATTCATCTTCGGCAGCAACGGCGAGCGCTATATCCGCATATCGCTCTGTGCTAAGGAGGAAAAGATACAGCAGGCGCTCGAACGCATCGAGAAAATTATTAGATAAAAAGAACAAAAGAAACATAAGGTTTTAATTTAGATAAAAAGAACAGAAGGACATAAGATTAAGAAAATAAATATGTACTTATGTTCTTATTATCAAAAATTATTATCAAAAAGAATTAGGATTATGGAATTGGAATTATCACCATTGAATTTACCTAGTGACAACGAACGTCCCTTTGTGATAGCAGGCCCTTGCAGTGCTGAGACAGAGGAACAAGTGATGACTACCGCTAAGCAACTGGCTATGAAGGGTTGCCACAACTTCCGTGCAGGAGTGTGGAAGCCACGCACCAAGCCAGGTGGTTTTGAGGGTCACGGCGAGCCCGCTCTGGTATGGTTGGAGCAGGTGAAGAAGGAGACCAAGATGCTGGTGTCGACCGAGGTGGCCACGCCTGAGCACGTGGAGCTCTGCCTGAAGCACGGCGTGGACATACTGTGGATTGGTGCACGCACATCGGCCAACCCATTTGCCATGCAGGCTATCGCCGACTCGCTGAAGGGTGTCGACATACCCGTATTTGTGAAGAACCCTGTGAACCCCGACCTGGAGCTGTGGATCGGTGCGCTGGAGCGTATCAACCAGGCTGGAGTGAAGCGTCTGGGTGCTATCCACCGCGGTTTCTCTAGCTACGAGCAGAAGATATATCGCAACGCACCGATGTGGCAGATACCTATCGAACTGCGTCGCCGCATACCTGAGTTGCCTATCATCAGCGACCCAAGTCACATCGGCGGTCGTCGCGAACTGGTGGCTCCGCTGTGTCAGCAGGCTATGGACCTGGGCTTCGACGGACTTATCGTGGAGAGCCACTGCGATCCCGACAAGGCATGGAGCGACGCCAAGCAGCAGGTAACTCCCGACGTGCTCGACTACATACTGAGTCTGCTGGTGATCCGCGACGAGAACACCACTACCGAGGGTATCACACAGTTGCGTAAGCAGATAGACGAGCTCGACAATCAGCTGATGGAGCTGCTGGCTAAGCGTATGCGCGTGTGTCGCGAGATTGGTCAGTATAAGAAGGAGCACAACATGACTGTGCTGCAGGCCAACCGCTACAACGAGATTCTGAACAAGCGTGGTGCCCAGGGTTCGCTCTGTGGCATGGACCCAGAGTTCGTAGCGCACGTGTTCGAGAACATTCACGAAGAGAGTGTTAGACAGCAGATTGAGATTATTAACAAGTAGGAGAGAGATCTCTCGACTGCGCTCGAGATGACAAAAGGAATATGAAGATATTAGTAATGGGTGCAGGTAAGATGGGATCGTTCTTCATCGACCTGCTGAGTTTTGACAATGAGGTGGCGGTGTTTGAGAAAGACGCCAAACGCATGAGGTTTACATACAACTGTCAGCGTTTTACCACCTACGAGGAGATAAAGGAGTTTAAGCCCGAACTGCTGATAAACGCAGTGACGCTGAAATATACCATACCCGTGTTTAAAGAGGTGATACCTTACCTGCCCAAGGAGTGTATCATCAGCGATATTGCATCGGTAAAGACCGACCTGAAGGATTTCTACGAGCAGACGGGCATGCGCTATGTGTCGACTCACCCGATGTTTGGTCCGACATTTGCCAACCTGCAACAGCTTTCGGAGGAGAACGCTATCATCATAAGCGAGGGCGACACACTGGGCCGCTGCTTCTTTAAGGATCTGTACAGCAAACTGGGACTGAACATCTACGAGTACACATTCGAGGAGCACGATAAGACGGTGGCATACTCGCTTTCGATACCTTTCGTGTCGACATTCGTGTTTGCTGCCGTGATGAAGCATCAGGATGCGCCTGGTACCACGTTTAAGCGCCACATGCGTATAGCCAAGGGTGTGCTGAACGAGGATGACTACCTGCTTCAGGAGATACTGTTCAACCCCTACACGCACGACCAGGTGACGCAGATACGCACTGAGCTGAAGGAACTGCTTGAGATAATCGACAACAAGGATGCCGCCGGCATGAAGGGATATCTCACCAAAATCCGCAATAACGTAAAGCGCGATATAGAGATTAAGAGGTAATATAAGGCCTACGGATCTTAATATTTTGGCCTACGGATTGTACGGATTAATCGGATTAATTGTCATCTCGAGCGTAGTCGAGAGATCTCTCCATGCGCTGCGCTTAGTCGAGAAATCTCTCCATGCGCTGCGCTTAGTCGAGATGACATATTGTGAAAAAATCTGTATAATCCGTATAATCCGTAGGGAAAAAACAAAAATAATCCGTAGGCAAAAAACTTAGAACTGCCAGCGGCTGGGTAATTGGCGATCGGGCCAGAGATGCTTGGCGTACTGGTAGTGATAGAGTTCGAAGAGACGAGTGAACCTCGTCAGGCGATCAACAAAATCAGAATAATCTTTCTTTTCGGGCATTGTCCAAAGCACTTCGGCTAGAGCCGACATGCGGGGCAATGCCTGATATTCTACCATACCCTCGGTAAAGATATATTCGGTCCAGATGTTGGCCTGTCCGCCAAGGATATGACGGCGGGCGTCGGCAGGAATGCTGTCGGGAGCGGGATCGAGCGAGTAGACCTTCTCTACTGGAATAAAACCGCTGCAACGGCTGGGCTCGTGCTCGGGCTCCTCGCTCTGCTGGTAGTCGAAGTAGACGTGCGACGTAGGAGTCATCACCACATCGTGACCAGTGCGTGCGGCCTGAGCACCAGGCGCGGTGCCTCGCCACGACATAATCATTGCGTCGGCAGGAGCGCCGTCGAGAATCTCGTCCCAACCCAGCACACGGCGATGGTGGGCGGTGATGAAGTCGAACACACGACGGGTGAAGTAGCCCTGATAGGTGGTGCCGGTGAGGTTGAGTGCATTACACTTGGGGCAGGCCTTCCACTTCTCGGTAGGAGCCTCGTCGCCACCGATATGGATGACTTCCGACGGGAAAATGTCCATAATCTCTGAGAGCACACCTTCTACAAAATCGTAAACCTTAGGATTGCCCACGCAGAGCACGTCTTTGTAAACGCCCCAATAGTGGCCCACCTGATAAGGACCGCCGGTGCAACCCAGTTCGGGATAGCAGGCTAGGGCAGCCAACATATGGCCGGGCATATCAATCTCGGGCACAACGGTGATGTGGCGTTCGGCAGCGTACTTTACTATCTCGCGGGCCTGCTGCTGGGTGTAGAATCCTCCGTGAGGAATGCCATCATCGAGGTCGGAATTGGTGCCCAGTGTGGTACCCGAACGCATAGAACCGATGGTGGTGAGTTCGGGGAACCGTTTAATCTCGATTCGCCAACCCTGATCGTCGGTCAGGTGCCAGTGGAAGGTGTTCATATTGTGCATGGCCAGCAGGTCGATGTACTTCTTTACGAAGTCGACCGAGAAGAAGTGGCGCGAACAGTCGAGATGCATGCCTCGCCAGGAGAATCGGGGAGTGTCGGTGATAGTGGCGGCAGCAAACTCGGTGCCTGTAGCGGCAGCCTTACGCATGGTCTGAATGCCATAGAACACACCGGCAGCAGAACCGCCCTCGATGCGAATGCCCTTAGCGCTGACAGTAAGGGTGTACTGCTCCTTTTTAGCATCTTGCTTGCCAAGAGCCAGTTCGATGTAGCGCTGTTTCTTTTCGCGCTTATCGGTGATCGACATTTGCAGACCGGCTACCTCGCGAAGGTATTGCTGCAGGAACTCGGCCTCGCGCTGCAATCCCGGTGCTGCCAGTATCTGCACATCGCCGTCGAGCTGGAACGCAACCCCCTTGGCCAAAACAATACTCTGCGGCATCGGCACAACATTATAGTCGGCCGGCGCAGCACACACGGGGCCGCAAAGTGCCAAAGCCACCAGCACCCCAGAAAGATAGTTTACGGTTTTCATTACTTCAATTATTTAATTATACCCCTCTGTCATCTCGATCCCTTACCCTTTTGTCATGTCGAGCGTAGTCGAGACATCTCCTAAAGGAGATCGTGAGATCTCTCCATGCGCTACGCTTAGTCGAGATGACATTGGATGGGGCTGTGGATGACATGGGGAGGGGGATGATTTTAGAATTTATATTCAACGAATGCTTCCATGGCCTCGTAGCAGGCTAGACCGAGATTGTCATATCGCTTTGCAGTTTCGCGGTTGCGGTCCTCGGCGCGCTGCCAGAACAGTCGCTCGTCGTTGCCCAGGAACGGGGCACTCTCCATCTGACTCTGGTGGCGCAGGATAGCGTTTCGCTTCTCGCGCAACTCCTCAGGACTCATAGGCACACACATCTCGATGTCGGCCACATCCCATTCTGCCCAGGCACCACGATACATCCACACACGACAATCCTTGAGCCACTCGGCACCGGCGGTCTTCTTGGTCTCGTCGATGGCAGCCAGCACAGCGTCGGTACACTTGCGGTGAGTGCCGTGTGGGTCGGCCAGGTCGGCAGCCACATATATCTGGTGCGGCTGAATCTCGTTAATCAGATCGATGATAGGTGTGACGTCGGCCTCGGTCATAGGCAGCTTCTCAATCTTACCACTCTCGTAGAACGGCAGGTCGAGGAAGTGGACGTGCTTGCTGTCGATACCGTTGTATTCGCAAGCCAGACGGGCCTCGCCGCGACGGATCAGACCCTTGAGTCGCAGTATCTGCTGGTTGTCAAGGTCGCCCTCTTTCTTATTCTTGATAAACGCCTTGACAGCCTGGTAAGAGTGCTTGATGACCTCGTCGCTGCCGTTAGCAAAGATGGTGTTGAAACCGTTGATAAAATGCATGAATCGGTGTACTTCCTCGTCGCCAACGGCGATATTGCCCGATGTCTCGTAAGCAACATGCACATCGTGGTGCTGCTGCATGAGTCGGCGGATGGTGCCACCCATAGAGATGACGTCGTCGTCGGGGTGGGGCGAGAACACGATGACTCGCTTGGGATATGGGGTAGCGCGCTCGGGTCGGGTGCTATCGTCGACGTTGGGTTTGCCACCAGGCCATCCAGTGATGGTGTGCTGCAGCTCATTGAAAACCTCGATGTTTACCAGTCCGGCCTGACCGTCGAACTGCTCGACCAGGTGGCCCAGTCCGTTGTCCACATAGTCCTTGGTAGAGAGTTTGAGCAATGGTTTCTGTACCTTGTTACATAGATCGATGACCTGTCGACGAAGCTCGTGATCGGGCATCTTGATGTCGTTAGTAAGATTTAAATTCATGATGTTATAATGTAGTAAAGTATAAATTCTGAGTGCGAAGATACACAATATTTGCGAAATAAATGCGGAATTTGGGAAGATTAACAATAAAAATGCGTAATTTTGCACCCATGAAACAACCTGCAATACAGAAACCAGAGGGATTGAGCGAGGTGCTGCTGCACGCTTGCTGTGCTCCGTGTTCGAGCGCCATCGTGGAGTGGATGCTGGCCAACGGGGTTAGACCTGTGATTTATTATTTTAATCCAAATATCTATCCGTCAGAGGAATACGAGATCCGCAAGAACGAGAGTAAGCGCCACGCTGAGAGCCTGGGACTGCGATGGATTGACGGCGACTACAACCACGAGGAGTGGCGCAAGGGTGTGTGCGGTCTGGAGGGTGAGCCTGAGCGCGGCCGCCGCTGCGAACAGTGTTTCAAGTTTCGAATGATAGCTGCTGCCAGGAAAGCGCAGGAGCTGAACATCCCGTATTTCACCACCACGCTGGCATCGAGCCGCTGGAAGAGTCTGGACCAGATAAACCAAGCCGGCCTCATCGCCGAACAGGCGGTGGAAGGAGTAAAATTCTGGGCCCAGAACTGGCGTAAAGGCGGGCTGTATGAGCGCCGCAATCAGCTGCTGAAAGAGTACCGATTCTACAATCAGCAATACTGTGGTTGCGAGTTCAGTATGCGAGATAAATCAACAGAATCGACAGAAAAATGAAAATCGGGGGCTAAAAGTTTGCTAGTATCATTATTTTTATGTAACTTTGCGCCCTAAAATATATAAGTATTATGTTTGAGAATTTAAGTGATAGACTAGAACGCTCGTTTAAGATACTGAAGGGTGAGGGAAAAATCACCGAGATAAACGTAGCTGAAACGCTGAAAGATGTACGTCGTGCCCTGTTGGACGCCGACGTAAACTATAAGGTAGCAAAGAACTTTACCGACACCGTAAAGCAGAAGGCGCTGGGTATGAACGTGCTGACAGCCGTTAAGCCGAGTCAGCTGATGGTGAAGATAGTTCACGACGAACTGGCCGAGCTGATGGGCGGTAAGGCTGCCGAACTGAAGATTGAGGGTCGCGCCGGTGCTCCTGCCATCATCCTGATGTCGGGTCTGCAGGGTTCGGGTAAGACCACATTCAGCGGTAAGCTGGCCAAGATGCTTAAGGAGCGCCAGCACCGTAAGCCACTGCTGGTGGCCTGCGACGTGTATCGTCCTGCCGCTATACAGCAGTTGCACGTAGTGGGCGAGAGCGTAGGAGTGCCCGTGTACTCTGAGCCCGACAACAAGAACGTAGTAGAGATAGCCAACCACGCACTGCAGGAGGCCAAGGCTAAGGCCAACGACGTGGTGATCATAGATACCGCCGGTCGACTGGCAGTGGACGAGGAGATGATGAATGAGATCGAGACTCTGAAGAATGCCATCCATCCTAACGAGACACTGTTTGTGGTCGACTCGATGACCGGTCAAGACGCTGTAAACACCGCTAAGGAGTTTAACGACCGACTGGACTTTGACGGAGTGGTACTGACTAAGCTCGATGGTGACACCCGTGGTGGTGCTGCACTGAGTATCCGCACCGTGGTGACCAAGCCAATCAAATTTGTAGGTACGGGCGAGAAGATGGAGGCTATCGACGTGTTCTACCCAGAGCGTATGGCCGACCGAATCCTCGGTATGGGTGATATCGTATCGCTGGTGGAGCGCGCACAGCAGCAGTTTGACGAGGAAGAAGCCAGGAAGCTGGAGAAGAAGATACGCAAGAACAAGTTTGACTTCGACGACTTTATGGGGCAGATACAGCAGATAAAGAAGATGGGTAACATCAAGGATCTGGCTGCAATGATACCTGGAGTGGGCAAGGCAATCAAGGATATCGACATAGATGACGACGCTTTCAAGGGTATCGAGGCAATCATCAACTCGATGACACCTAAGGAGCGAGCCAATCCCGACATCATCAACCAGAGTCGCAGACTGCGTATCGCCAAGGGTTCGGGATCGAAACTGGAGGATGTGAACCGCCTGATGAAACAGTTTGACCAGACCCGCAAGGTGATGAAGATGATGACAGGCATGAACTCGTCGAAGATGGCTCAGATGGCCGCAGCAATGAAGATGCGAGGAGGCATGCCGAAGTTCTAGAGACTGAAATAAAACAATAAAGATACCTAAATTTATTATTACTATGGCATTTGGACAATGGATCAGCAACCTGGTAGGAGTCTTCGAAGAAGGACCTATGAAGGATTTGACAGAAGAGGTGGCTAAGGCCTCGAAGTCGAAGAAATCAGCCGAAGAGGTGATAATCACTGACGAGTTCCGTCAGACGTTTAGCATCGATTCGCCCGTTCGCGAGAATCTGAAAAACAGTTTTCTGTTCTCGATGTTGCTCATGGCTTCACACATCGTACTGGCCGACGGCAAGGCAGAGCCCGAGGAGTACCAGTTCCTGGGCCAGTTTCTGCGTATCAACTTCGGCAAGGAAGCTGAGTATGAGGGAATGGAAGTGGTGAAGAAAATCATTGCCAAACGTGCCGAGATGGAAGCCCGTAAACCTATGGCCTTCCTGCAGATGATAGGCGATTGTGGCAGTCAGATAGCACAGTCGCTTAGCGAAGATTTGCGATACCAGATGCTTAGTATGCTGGCGCTTATCGTGAAGAGCGACGCCAACGTGACAGATACCGAGGTAGAGGCACTCAAGGAGGTGGCCATCTACATCGGGCTGAAAGCTACGGATGTAGACACACTGATGCATCTGGACGAGCAGAAAACCCAAGATGCCATAGATGAATGGCAGTGGATAAAGCAGAATTGAAGAAATTCTATAATTGAAAAATTGAAATAGATGCAACTAATTGACGGTAAAGCAACAGCTGCGGCTATCAAAGCCGAAATAGCTGAGGAGGTGAAAGAGATTGTAGCCAAGGGTGGCAAACAGCCACATCTGGCCGCCGTACTGGTGGGTCATGATGGTGGCTCGGAGACTTATGTAAAGAATAAGGTGCTGGCCTGCGAGGCCTGCGGCTTTAAGAGTACTCTGATCCGATTCGAGGACGACATCACCGAAGAGGAGCTGCTGGCATGTGTAGACAAGCTGAACAAGGACGACGATGTGGATGGTTTCATCGTACAGTTGCCCCTGCCTAAGCACATCGACGAACAGAAGATAATCGAGGCTATCGACTATCGTAAGGACGTAGACGGTTTCCATCCCATCAACGTGGGACGTATGGCTATCGGACTGCCATGCTTCATCTCGGCCACACCTCTGGGTATCATCACACTGCTGAAGCGCTACGGCATCGAGACCAGCGGTAAGAAGTGTGTAATCCTTGGTCGCTCTAACATCGTGGGCAAGCCAATGGCTCAGCTGATGATGCAGAAGCAGTATGGCGACGCTACAGTGACCGTGTGCCACTCGCGCTCGAAGACTCTGAAAGAGGAGTGCCGCGCTGCCGACATCATCATCGCTGCTATCGGACAGCCTGATTTCGTTACAGCCGACATGGTGAAGGACGGTGCAGTGATAGTTGACGTAGGTACCACACGTGTGCCCGACGCTACTCGCAAGAGCGGATTCCGACTGAACGGCGACGTGAAGTTTGACGAGGTAGCCGAGAAGTGCTCGTATATCACACCAGTACCAGGTGGAGTAGGACCTATGACCATCTGCTCGCTGATGAAGAATACGCTGGCTGCCGGCAAGAAGGAATACTATAAATAATTGAGAATTGATAATTGACAGTTGAGAGTTATGACAGCGCAGGAGTATTACGAACAGGGCAATGCCTATCGCAAGCAGTCAAAATGGCACGAGGCCATCAACTGCTACATACAGGCGATAGAGCTGGATCCCGACAGTCCTGCAGTCGAGGCAAAACGTATGCTCGACGACATCATGGCCTACTATTGCAAAGATATGTATAATCCATAAACAAATACTGAATATGGCAAAAATGAAAGGCGCCATCGAGGTGAATACTGAGAGGTGTAAGGGATGCAGCCTCTGCATCATCGCCTGCCCTCAGAAGGTTATCGCCCTGGCCAACAAAGTTAATCTGCACGGCTACCCATACGTGGAGGCTGTCAACGAAGAAGCCTGCGTGGGCTGTGCTTCGTGCGGCATCGTCTGCCCAGATGGTTGTATCACCGTGTATCGTAAAAAAGTGGAGGAGTAATTATGGCACAGGAAAAAGAAGTTGTATTGATGAAAGGCAACGAGGCAATCGCCCACGCTGCTATTCGATGCGGATGCGACGGCTATTTCGGCTATCCTA
>JAEEGL011268926.1_pt1 | contig 15639 bp, 15 predicted proteins | sample 9134231 | NCBI WGS metagenome assembly JAEEGL01 (sample SAMN16246548, study PRJNA631951) | gut metagenome | biome: gut microbiome; feature: rumen; material: fiber-attached | host: Bos | place: Iran: Karaj | collected 2018-10
GTTGACGCATTCCGCACCGCAGAATAATTGAAAAATGTCCCCTGCTCTATCTCTATATTCTGAACCGTTGTATAACCTGGATAAACACCAATCAGTGATGTTGATTGATTCTTGTTTCCGTAAACCGCCTGTGCAGCACTGTTCTGCACCGGGCTTACCGCCGCAACATCCGGCAATTGAGCAATGTATTCCGCGTCATCAATTGTAAGTGTTTGACGATTACCAGTACGCACACCTGCACTCTGCGCCATACCAGCACGAATTATAATTGTATTTGTCCCCAACGATGAAAATTGATCAGTGATTTGTTTTTCCACCGTTTCACCAACGGCAACCATTATCACCACCGCCATAACACCAATAACGATACCCAGCACCGTCAGAAAAGAACGAACTTTATTTCCACTGATTGACAACCAAGATTCTTTTAAAATGTCGTTAAATGTCATTTTGAACGCACCTTTGATTCCGATTTAGTCAATACAGATTCTGATTTAGGTACTGGTCCGTCATACGCAATATGACCGTCATAAATATGAATTATACGATTTGCATAACTTGCGATATCAAATTCGTGGGTAATCATAACAATAGTTATCCCCAGTTCTTTGTTTAACTTGTTAAAGAACTTTAATATTTCATTACCCATCTTGGAATCCAACGCGCCCGTTGGTTCGTCCGCCAAAATGATTTTCGGGTCGCCCGCCAAAGCACGCGCAATCGCAACACGCTGTTTCATACCGCCCGACAGTTGCGTCGGCAAATAAGATTCAAACTTTTCCAAACCAACTAAATTCAGCATTTCGCGCGCACGACGAACGCGTTCTTCCATTGGCAATCCGCGATACATCAATGGCAACATAACATTGTCCAACACACTGCGTTTCGGCAACAAATTAAAGTTCTGGAAAACAAAGCCAATAAATTCATTCCGCACACGCGCAAGTTCATCAGAATCCATTGTGGTAATGTCGCGACCATATAATTCATACACGCCCGACGTCGCAGAATCCAGCGCACCAATAATGTTCATACATGTTGATTTACCAGAACCCGATGGCCCCATAATTGCAACAAATTCACCAACATTTATTTTTATATCAATATCAAACAAAACCTGTTGTTCGCCACCGACTTCCAGTGGAAAACTTTTACAGATTTTTTTCATACAGATAACGTTTTCGGGATTCGCCCCTGACCTTTTCATTTTGTTCCCCAATGCGATTTCTTTACATTGGTGGACGTCCGCCACCCATTCCGCCACCGCGACGATTACCGTTGCCACCCATTCCGCTATTTGGTCTGCTTGTCGTTGCACCAATCTTGCCAACAACAATCTTGTCGCCTTCGGTTATATCTTCGGATACAATTTCTGTTTCAGTTGCGCCAACCAAACCCTTTTTATATTCAACAAAAGTTATTTTTCCATTACGCATAATCGCCAAATGTGTTTCTGGTGTTGCCCCATTTGTTTCCACACCCAGACTATCAAAAGACCGCACCAAGAACGCAGAGTTTTGAACCTTGAATGTATTAAAACGTTCATCAACAACAATTGTCACAAAGGCGGTCATTCCCGGCATCAACGACAGGTCTGAATTATCAACCGCAATCACCACCGTATAAACGACAACATTTGATGTAGTTGTCGGCGAAAGGCGGATTTGATGCACGCGCCCTTCAAATGTTTGATTTGGATATGCATCAACGGTAAAGGTGACGCGTTGCCCTTCTTTTACAACACCAATGTCCGCTTCGGATACAGATGTTTCAATCTGCATTTTTGACAAGTCTTCGGCAATTTCAAACAAATCAGGCGTTTGGAAAGATGCCGCAACGGTTTGCCCAACATCAACCTTGCGCGAAATAACGGTGCCATCAACCGGCGAAGTAATTGTCGCATAACCCAAATTAGTTTGTGCGCGTTCATATTGCGATTTCATACGAACAACATCTTGTTGTGCTTGTTCATATGACGCTTGTGCCTTTTCCAAATCGGCACGCGCAGTAAAGTCAGATTCAAACAATGTTTTTTCACGCAAGTATTCACTTTTTGCCAAACGCGCTTTTGATTCTGCACTGCTAAGAGATGCCTTGGCTTCTTCAACCTGGGCCTTTAATACAGACGGTTCAATGGTCAACAAAATATCGCCCTTTTTAACCTTGGAATTGTAATCAACATAGATATTGTCAATTGTTCCAGAAACCTGTGAACCGATATTGACGGTGTTCACTGGTTGAATCTCGCCCGTTGCACTTACAATTTGACGCATATCGCCACGCGTAATTTCAATGGTCGCATAACCACTTTTGGTTGCTTTATTGCCACTGCTGAACAGCATTGGCACAACAAAAATCAGAACAGCGATTAAAACAATCCACCATTTTTTGCGCCATATCCATGACAACGCACGACGAACAAAAGAACGCTTTTGTGGTTTGTTAACATTTTCGTTTCTTGTGGCCATTACTTATTTCCCCCTTTCTCCAATTCTACCTTGATATCACCGATTGCCAGCGCAACCGCCGCGCGTTTGATATACAAATCATATTTTGCCGCATTGTTTTGTTTTTGCGCGGTCAACAATTCAGATTGTGATGTTTGCCAATCCAACATTGTTGCACGACCAACCTTGTACATACCGCCCGTCACGCGTTCTGATTCAGTTGCCGATTTCAACAAAGTTTCGGTTTGTGTCAACACAGTGCGTGCGGTTTTATAATTTTGATACGCAGTGAAAACATCCAACATTGCGTTGTTAACAGTATTGCGTTCTTGTTCCTTGGCACTTTCATAACTTGCCGTTGCGCTGCGCACACCATACAGATTTGCAAAGCCTGCGAATATAGGCATAGATGCCCGAATACCGATTGAGCCATTTATCTGTTGTGTGTCGGGGCTGAATATATTATCCAACCTGTCATCATTCCAACCCAACGAACCCGACAAAGATATTGACGGCAAATTCTTTAGGAACGCGGAATTACGACGATTCCATGCGGCATCTTTTCTTGCATTTGCACGCAACAAATCAGGACGTTGTTTCTGTGCAATCGCAACCAATTCGTCGATACTTTTCATATCAGTATCACTGCCAAATGTGGATTCCATATCGGCAATTGTGATTTCTTGGTCGGCCGGAAAAGAAAGTTGGGTTAGCAATTTCCCCTTGGCAATTTCACGATTGTTTCTTGCGCGTTCAAGGTCCAAATCACGACTTGCCAATGTTGTTTCCGCCTTTAACACATCAGCACGCGCAACGGCACCCGCAGAATATTTCTTTTTTGCGGTATCGTGCGCGGTTTGTGCAACCGACTGTGCCGATTCGGCACTTTTCACATCAGCGTCCGCATTCAACAGACCATAATATGCGCCAATAAGACCATAAACATAGTTTTGCACTGTTTCATCATAGTCGAAACCGGTCGCGCGATATGTCGCCAATGTCGCCGCCATATCCGAAGAACGCTTTCCAAAATCAAACAGCAAGTAAGACGCCGAAAGTGATGCGCCGTATGACCAATCGCCCCATGCTTCGTTTTGATAATTTCTGCCGGCATTTATACCTGCATTAACCGATGGCAAATATGCAGAATATGCGGCGTTTTTATCAAAATGGGCGGCACGCAAAGATGCATACGCCGACGCAGTTTGTGGATTCCGACATAGGCCAAGGTCAACAACCTCGGAAATAGTGAATATTTTATCGGGAACAGTGCGCATACTTGCACAATCATCCGCCGCAAACACAAAAGAAGGCAAAAAACCGCATAAAATCAGAAGCTTTTTCATCAACATTCTCTCTTGTAATACTTATAGGGGAAGAATAACAATTTTTATGTTGAATTTCAAACATTTTTTGTCTAGGATTGGAACACAATTAACGGCCAGGTGGCAGAGTGGTTATGCAGAGGACTGCAAATCCTTGTATGCCGGTTCGATTCCGACCCTGGCCTCCAATTTTTTTGATAATGATTGAAACACTGACACTCACCGATTTCCGTAACCACACAATGTGCAGAATTAAAACGCACGGTCGGCGAAATGTGATTATCATTGGTCCAAACGGTGCCGGAAAAACAGCCATTCTTGAAGCACTTTCTATCCTGTCGGGCGACCGCGGTATGCGTGGCGCACAAATGAGCGAAATTGCACGTTTTAATGGCAACGGTGGATTTTCTGTTTTTGCAACATTATCTGATGAAACCGAATTGGCTGTATCGTTCAGTGCGGGCGACACAAATCGTCGCGCCAAAATAGATGGCGACAATGCGCCATTGGCTGATTTAACCGCATATTTGCCTATGGTTTGGATTACCCCACGCGAAGATCGTTTGTTTGTTGATTCAGCGGCCGACCGGCGTGCATTTTTTGATAGATTGGTGGCAAGTTTTGATGCCACGCATTCTGGTCGTGTCGCGCGCTTTACAAAACTGCTTTCGGAACGCGCAATCGCATTAAAATCTGGTCGTGATATGCGCTGGGTTGATGTGCTGGACGATCAAATTGCCGCCACCGCCGTTGCAATCGCAGATGCGCGGATAAAATACGCCGGCGAATTGAATTATTTTTTGGAAAATTGCGCCGTTTCTGTATCTGGCATGATTGAACAAATGCTGATTGATGGTCGCACCCCTGGGGACGCAGAACGCGCATATCGCGAATACCTTGGGCAAACACGCGATATTATCGCCGACAAAATGGTTGTTGATGGTGTGCATAAATCTGACTTTGGTGTGTTTAATAAAAAACTGAATCTGCCTGCACATTTAACCAGCACAGGTCAACAAAAAACCGCTTTGATGGAACTGATTTTGGCACATGCAAAATTATTGCACACACGAACAAATCGCAGACCTTTTATCTTGCTGGACGAAGCGGTCGCACATTTGGACACAAACGCACGCGAAAAATTGTTTTCTGAACTTGGCAAATCAGATGCCCAAGTTTGGGCAACGGGATTGGACGCGTCCGTATTTGATGGGATTTTGGACGCTGTAATTGTTTCTTGCACAGATGGCGATATAAGTAATATACTGGTTTCATAACAGGAACGGAAATGGGCAGAATAAATTATCAAGAATTACTAGACAATGCTTTGAAATCGGTTGTCAAAGAAGCATTGATTTATGCTCAAATAAATGGGCTGGGTGATGGGACACACTTTTTTATCACCTTTAAAACACGCGACCCAGGTGTTGTTTTGCCCGATTTTTTGCGTATGCGCTATCCCGATATCATGACGATTGTGTTGCAATATTCATATAACAACCTTAATGTTTCGGATCGCGAATTTGGTGTTCAATTAACTTTTGATGGTCGCCCGTTCTTTATTCGTGTTCCGTTTTCTGCGCTGGTTGAGTTCAAAGATCCATCAACAGATTTCATTTTGTCGTTTCATCCGAAATCCACACCGGCGGCGGCGGATAACGATATGGAATTACCATTGGAAGAAAAACCGGGTTCGGTTCCCGACGACAAACGAATCGTATCATTAGACGAATTCAGACGAAAAAAGAATCAATAAAAACACCGGCATCCGTCTTCGCTTCGCTACGCCGCGACAAGTTTGCCGGTATTTTTTATATTTTTAATTTATCGCACATCTGTTCCAGTATTGGTGTTGGAACTTTAAGTGCTTTTGCACGCGAAATTATGCCACGCAGTGCCGAAATCCCCTCGACCGTCCCGACAACTGCTTCACCACGCGCAATCGCCATGCCACCCGCAAAATTACGACTGGTATCCGATGTCGCAGACAAGAACAAATCCCCTATTCCACACAAATCTAAAAAAGTCTCTATTTTCGCGCCCATTTTTTTACCGACCATGGCAACTTCGTTCCATGCGCGTGTGAATATCATTGCGCGTTCGTTTTCGCCGTTTGATGCAACAAAGTTATAGCCACAAATCAATGCAACCGCGTTTTTGCCAACACCGCACATTTGCACACCAATAACATCATCACTGTCGCTAAGGTATAATTTATTCAATATTTCGTGCCCTGCTTTGCATGCAACCTTTGTTCCCGCCAGTGTTGAACCAGTTGGCACACCACGCGCAACTTCGGCTGCGAATTGTGGACCCGATAACACACCAAAGTTTTTACACTTTGGCAAAACGTCCGATAATATTTCAGACATAAACTCACCCGTTGTGGGTTCTGCGCCCTTGGTGCAAATAATGATTGGTTTACCACGATAAAAATCACGCGCACGTAAAAGTGTTTCGCGGAAAAATGCCGCCGGTGTTGCGATTAACCAAGCGTCCATTTTTTCCATTTCAGAAATATCTTGGGTCATACGCAATTTTTTGGGCATCTTTACACCATCAAATGATGCGTATTGTCCATCAAAAGACCACATAACAACATCCGCGCCACCATGGCAAGATACAACAGACAACGCAGTTCCCCACGCGCCGGCACCAATTACCCCTACTTTCATTTTATCTTCCTTAATTTTTGACGAATGCGTGGCACAACAACCATACCATCACCTGACAGTTCTATGGCACGCAAATACGCGTCCCGCGCCATTTTTTCATTACCACTGCGCATATATAAATCACCCAAATTATCAAACAGCGACGAACAATCTTTGGCAACTTCGCCGACACGCGAAATCAGTTCCAATGCCGCTTCGTCACCTTCACGCGCGGCAACAACACGCCCCAAAACATCCCACGCAAAAACATCTGATGGATTGCGTTTCACAAGTGTCATTGCATATTCATACGCTGTATCAATTTCGCGATTCTGCAACGCCCAGATTTTCGCCTGTAATGCCAATATTTCTGCATCCAAACCCAACACGTCCGAAGCCGCATGAATATCAGATTGTGCATTATCCATATCTTCAAAAGCGAAATAAACTTGCGCCCTGCTCTTTAAGAAAAATGCATGATTTTCATCTGATAAATCATCGTTTTCCAATGCGCGATTTACAATCTTTAACGCAGCACGACGATCGCCCTGTGCGATATAGTATGCCGCCAATTTATTAATTGCTGGAACAAATGTCGGATATGCGTTCAGCACGCGACGCAGTTTTAATACATCTTGGCTTCCTTCGGCGATACGCAACATTGCGAATGGATAAAACGGACTTGTCGCGTGTATCTTTGAAAAATGAGATTCATAATCGCCACCGTTATTAAAGAAAAATTGTCCCAGATAATATGATATTGCATCACTTTTTGCCACGCCTTCGTCCCCTACTATTTGGGCAAAGCGCAACAACAACACCGCCAAATCAGAATACATCATAACCTGGGTGTGCGATACATTTTGAATCAGACTGAACGCCAACGCATTTTTCAGACCGCTGTATTCAGACCAATCTGGAATATTTTCAAAACCAGCCATAAACATTCCACCTGGTTGCTCTGTAAACGCATCACGCAAAGCGTCCGCCAAATCCGTCATGTTGTTGTGATTATAAAACGACATAATATACAGATAATCGTTTATGTTCAGAAAACTTGGTTTAACACTTGCAAATGCATCCGCAGCCTTGGATATTTCACCTGTTTCGGCATAGATTTGACCGCGCACAAAATCTTTCCATGCATCACTTGTTTCCAGTGAATCAATGAACTTTAACACCTCGGTCTTGTGATTAATTGCAACCGAAGACCAAATGCGCAGTGGCGCCGCCAAAGCAGATTTATCATTTTTATGACGTGAATACATCTCTTCCCAGTCGCCATTATTCACCAAATAAGCGTCATAAATCAGGCGCGCCGAAGTTCCAGATTCTTTTTTCAAACCCGCAACATCATCTGGCATTTTTCCGCTTAAAAACGCCGACATTACCTTGATATTCTGCACCGCCGGAACATCTGGCACATCCAGTTTTTCACTAAAATCAGATGCCGCTTCAAAATCATTCACATACACCGCATGTTGCGCCGCCAAAAAATCGCCGTATTTTGTCGGTTGAATTGATGATGTGTTTTCGTGATGCAAAACTTCACTGTTCCATAAAATCACACCGGCCGCCACAATCGCGCCAACCAGCACTATTTTTATAAATAAACTTCCTGTATTTTTCATAAATGCTATGCTACAATATTGTTCATGAATAATAAAGTTAATTTTAATCGCTATGCTGAAATGTTGCGCGAATGGTCGGGGCGCATGAATCTTGTCGCGCCCAGCACGCTTTCAGACATCGAAACGCGGCACTTTGCTGATTCTGCCCAGTTGGCTGATGTTTTACCAAAAAATGTTCACATCATTGATCTTGGCAGCGGGGCAGGGTTCCCAGGCGTCGTATTGGCACTTTTGGGATGGCGCGTCACATGTATTGAATCAATTGGCAAAAAGGTTTCATTTTTATCTGCGGTAAAAGAAGAATTAAAAATAGAAAACTTGGAAATATACCATGGTCGCGTAGAAGATTTTGTCCGACAAATGCCGGCCGATTCTTCACATTTTGTATTTACCGCACGCGCATTTGCACCACTGGTTAAAATATTGGATTACACAAAATCAAAAAATTGCCGGCTTTTTTTATTAAAAGGCCGGGAAATAGAATCTGAAATAGCGACCGCAAAACAAAAACACAAATTCAAATATGAATTAATTCCATCAAAAACCGGCGACGGATTTATAACAATTATCACAAAATAATTTCTTATATTTCACATGAAATACATTATATTATATTGATTTTAGTGTATTTATAATTCCACAACAACAATCTTACACCAAACAAAAACGAATCGTTGTGTTTTTATTTCATATGAAATATTTAATTACACTTTGTTTTTACGGCGTTTTTATTTTATACCTTGACCAACACCGGTGTTTTTTTTAATCTTGTGTTGTTAATGGAAGGATAAAATGACACAAATTATCGCATTTGCAAATCAAAAGGGTGGGGTTGGAAAAACAACAACGGCTATTAATATTGGTGCATCACTTGCAACAATTAAACGTCGTGTGTTGCTGATTGACCTTGATTCACAGGGAAATGCCGGCACCGGACTTGGCTTTGTTCGCAGTGCACATCGTCAAAGCGTGTATGGTGTTTTAATGGGAACGGCACGCGCCGCAGATAACATTTTAACAACCGCGGTCCCTAACCTGCATATAATGCCATCGTCTATGCAGATGGCGGATGCAGATACAGAATTGATGGATCTTGACCGACCACAATACCGTTTGCGTGATGCACTGGCCGAGATTGCACCACATTATGATTATATATTGCTGGATTGTCCACCGGCATTGGGCATGGTGACAATTAATGCATTAACGGCGGCCAATTCGGTTCTTATCCCAATGCAGTGTGAGTTTTATGCCCTAGAAGGCATAGCCCACATGATTAATTCCATACGCGAAATAAGAAATCGCTTGAACCCAGAATTAGAAATATTGGGTGTTTTGTTAACAATGTACTCTAAACAATTTGCTTTAACAAAAGCAGTTGAAGAAGATGTTCGCAAAAAATTCGGCGATATTGTTTTCAAAACCGTTGTTCCGCGCAATGTTCGCGTATCCGAAGCACCCAGTTATGGCAAGCCAGCATTGTTCTATGACTTTAATTCGCCGGGTGCCCAGGCATATCTGCGTGTCGCAACTGAAGTTATTCAAAAAACAGAGCAGGGGGTATAAAAATGTCAAAGTTTGGTTTAGGACGCGGTTTAGATGATTTGGAAAAAGAAATTGGTGCAATACCGGACATTTCCGTATTAACCGGCACTGAACGCGTCGTTGTTAAACAAATACCTTTAAATCAAATTGGCGCGAATCCAAATCAGCCACGAAAAACCTTTTCAGATGCAGAATTGGCGGAATTGGCGGCGTCTATTAAAGAAAAGGGTGTTTTACAGCCGATTTTGTTGCGCGCGGTCACTGGACAACCTTATTTATATGAAATTGTTGCCGGCGAACGCAGATTCCGCGCCAGCAAATTAGCGGGCAAGCAAGATATTCCGGCATTGATAAAGACAATATCAGATGAAAATGCAATGGAAATCGCGCTTATTGAAAATGTGCAACGCGAAAACCTTAATCCAATAGAAGAGGCGGGTGCTTATAAAAACCTTATGCACCAATGTGGTTATTCGTTGGGCGACATTGTGCGCCTTATTGGTAAATCAGAAAGTTATATTCGCAATGCCATGCGTTTGATGGAATTACCAGAAAGCGTAAAGAACATGGTAAAGGAAGGTCAACTTTCGGCATCACATGCCCGTGCAATCGCGGTTGCGGAAAACCCAGAAAAACTGGCGCGCGAAATTGTTAATAATGGTTTAACCGTCGCCGCCACAGATGCACTGGTCAAGGGCGCGACCCGTTCCAAGAAAAGTCGTTCATACACCACGCACACAATTGATCCCAAAACACTTAACACGATTGAATCAAAAATTAAATCGTCATTAAAGGTACCGGCAAAAATTATTGAACGTCGTGGCGGAGCAGGGCGAATCGTTCTTGAATATTCATCACGTCTTGAACTGGATGAATTGGTAAAGAAACTTACCAAATAAACAATATAAAAAAACAAAAAAAACACCGGCGATTGCCGGTGTTTTTAAACTACAATTAAATCATTATTTAACTGTTGTTGTGGCGTTACGATTCCACTTCCATGCGTTTTCGCCAGAACCTTGAACCAATGGACGTTCTTTACCATAGGAAATCGTGGAAACGCGTTTTGCATCAACACCGTCTTTTACCAAGACAGCCTTTGCAGCGTTTGCACGACGTGCGCCCAAAGCCAAGTTGTATTCTGTTGATCCACGTTCGTCGCAGTTACCAGCAATTTGGACTTTGACATCTTCGTGGCTCTTCAAATACATGGACTGACCCAACAAGTTTTCACGTGCTGCATCTGAAATTTCCGAAGAATTAAATGCAAAGAACACGCGTTGATCGTTCAGATCTGTTGGTTCAGAGATTGATGTAGAATGATGGTGACATGCCGCCAAAATAGCTGCTGCACCCGCCAACATAGCAAAGTTTTTGATTTTCATGAAAATACTCCCTTGAGTTTCTGTTGCTCGTGGTATAGTCTATAATAAAATATTTGAAAAATCAAGGAAAAACACAAAAATGTATAATGATCAGTTGCAAGACTTATTAATAAGCGGTGTAAAATGGGAATTAAGCGAAAAACCAACCACAAGTTTAGATGCCCAAACCACAACACAACAACCAAGTTCAAGCCCAAGAATGGCGGGGGCGGTGGTGCCACCGATTGCACCAACACAAACAGTATCCCAAGCAACCGCGGTTTCCATGGCGGCGCGCCCCAGCGATATGGATTCACTGTGTCGTATGATATCTGAATTTAACCACCCATTGCGTAGTTGTGCGACAAATGTCGTTTTGCCATGGGTTGCACCAAATCCAAACGGTCTGGTTATATTAACAGATATGCCCGGCGCAGATGATGATGCGTCTGGAAAAATATTATCGGGGGCGACTGGCGAACTTATGGACAAAATGTTGTCGGCAATCGAAATGTCGCGCGACAATGTATCCATTGTTCCTATGCTGTTTTGGCGAACACCTGGGGGGCGCACACCAACACGCGAAGAAATTGATTTAGCGCGTCCGTTTGTTGACAGGGTCATTGAGTTTTTGACACCGCGCGTCATTTTGACATTGGGTTCTTTGCCCGCCACAGAGGTTGGCGCAGTGCAAATTGCGCGCGATCATGGCAAAGTTGTTGATTTACCAAATGGTGTGAAACTTATCGCAATGTACCATCCTAATTATATAATGCTTAAACCGTCCGCGAAACGCGAAGCATGGGACGCACTGCAAGATGCACAAAAATTGTTGAAAACAGTATAAAAATGATAAATAATTCACTTATGTTTAACAAAGGAGTTTAACATTAAACCTGCATTTAATAATGATAATCGTCGCGACATGGGTCCGCGTATGAATAACCGAATCTTTGCGAAAACGGTTCAAGTAATCAGCGCAACTGGTCAGAATTTGGGCGTTATGCCAACGCCACAGGCATTACAGATTGCATCTGATGACGGATTGGACTTGGTTGAAATCAATTCTTCCAATACGCCACCAATTGTAAAAATTATGGATTATGGCAAATTCAAATATGAACAGAAAAAACGCGCAAGCGAAGCACGCAAGAATCAAAAAACCGTAGAAGTTAAGGAAGTTTGGGTCAAACCATTTATTGAAGAAAACGACCTGAACATAAAAATGAAAAAGGTTTTTGAATTCTTGGATTCTGGGAACAAGGTTAAAATCGCCGTCATGACACGCGGTAATAAAAAGGTTTTGGCACGTGGCAAAGATGCCGTTCCAGAATTGTTTGCCCGCATCATTGAAATTATTGGTGAACGTGGAACTTTGGAATCCAAGTCGAAACCAGACGAAAGAACAAAGTCTATACTTATCGCACCTGCGAAATAAAAATATCGGACGTTTGTCCGATATTTTTTTATCATATTATTTAATCAAACGGATTTTCTGCCTTTTTATATTCAATAACAATCGGCAAGTGTTCCCATTTCAACTCAGTCGCGATTCCGCGCCGCAGATAACGCGTATAAGATTCAGGAATATCGGACGCACCACCAACATTTATCGCAATCCGCATTGGGTGGCGACCGGTTTGACGTGCAAACTTAATCTTCATTGGCCGTTTAAGACGCGACATTGGTGGCTGACGCGTTTCAACCAACTTTTCAACAATTCTGTTCAACAAACTTGTCGGCACAGTCGCATTCGCCAAATCATATTGTTCATAGATTCTGCGGAACATGTTTTGGACACCGGTTCCCGTCTCGGCCGACACAGCCAAAATCATTGGTTTTATAATCTGATGAAAAGAATTTGTAAATTGATGCTTTAACTTTAACAACTTTTCATCACGCAATTCTGGTTCAACCAAGTCCCATTTATTCAGCGCGACACACAAAATCTTGCCCGCATCATAAACACGCCCCGCGATTCCCAACGCTTGATTTTCAATATCGCGCGTTGCATCAACCATTAAAATAACGACATCTGCTTTTTCAATCGCGTCCAGCGACTTCAACGCCGACAATGTTTCAACATCATCTGTCACACCCGCCTTGCGACGCAAGCCCGCCGTATCCATTATAATAATGTCGCGACCATAGAACTTGGTCGGAATCTTAACCGTATCGCGTGTGATACCCGGTGCATCTTCGACAATCTGCCTTTTTTGCCCCAAAACACGATTAACAAATGTTGATTTTCCAACATTTGGTTGACCCAAAACAGCAATTTTAATGCGCGAATCATTACCGGCATTTACCGGCTTTTTTTCACTATTTTGACCGGCAATTTTATCCATAAATTCATACAACGCATCAAAACCGCGTTTATGTTCAGCCGAAATCAAAACAGGTTCCCCAAAACCCAATTTATAAAAATCATTTAAATCAGCCATGCGTGATGCCGATTCGGATTTATTCACCACCAACAAGACCGGTGATTTAGTTTTACGACGAACCATACGCGCCCAATTCAAATCTTCATCAGTCAACCCAACCCGACCATCAACAACGAATAAAACAGCATCTGATTCAGCAATCGCCGCAACCGCCATATCGGTTGAATCGTGTGCGATACCGGTCCGCGCGCTTTCCAACCCCGCGGTATCCATGATTTCCCAATCACGATTCGCAACCACGCCACCAATTGTGTCGCGTGTGACCCCCGGCCTATCATGAACCAGCGCATCACGTGTGCCCGTTAGCGCATTGAATAAAGTAGATTTACCGGTATTTGGCCGGCCTGCTATTACTATTTTCATGTTATTTTCTCGTTGCTTTTTTGCAATTATAAAGCAAAAATATAAATAATCAAACAAAGGAAGAAAGTATATGAAGCAAAAGAAGAACCTCAGCCGTAATCACATTTGGGACATTATCACACGCCCAAAGCGTTATTTTTCCAAAATTGTCGCGGACGGCAATTTAGACGAATCTATGTTCAAGGCATTTATCTATGGCTTGATTGGTGGCTGTTTGGTGTTGGCAATTCGCCTGATTGGTGGCGCAACAATCACAATCGGTTCTGTATTTACCGCAATAATTATCATGCCTGTATTGGCGGTGGCGTTGCTGTTTGTGGGTGGCGGTCTGCTGATGTTGGTATCTGAAATCACCGGCGGTGAACGCGATTGGGAAATTGCGATCAAGGGGTTGGCATCAACCATGTTTATATATCCGGTGGTGCTGGTCTTGAACGCATTGGCGTTTAATTGCACTTCCTTGTGGATAATCAGCATATTGTGTGATGCATATCTGCTGTTCTTGTTCTATAACATTGGCGCGTATTGTATGCGCGGGAAAAAGTCCAATGTTATTATGGTGGTCGCTATGTTGGGGCTGTTCATGGCAACGGTGTATATGACGAACTATCGCATTGGTTGGTTTATGTTGAAAAATGCCAGCGCAGCATTGGCATGTTTGATATAAAAAAGACCAACTAAAATATTTGCAAACATATAAATATGCTTTATAATCACGCTCGACGGGGGGTAAATTGTTCTTTTTTGTGTTTGGGTCCAAGAATGCAAAAATGAATAATTTTTCTCCGTCGATTTAATGAAAACTTAGTTAACTTGTAATAAATAAACAGGAGAAAAATATGTTATTCGGTTTATTGAATAAAGACGAAAAAACACATTTAAATAACCCAGTCGTAGTGGAAGTTAAATATGGCAACGAAACACTGCGTTTGGAAACGGGCCGTATGGCAAAACAAGCCAACGGTGCCGTATTGGCAACAATGGGTGGCACAATGGTTTTGGCAACTGTGTGCGCCGAAAAGACCGCGGTCGAAGGTCAAGATTTCTTTCCGTTGACCGTTGATTACCAAGAAAAGTTTGCGTCCGCCGGTCGTATTCCAGGCTCACGCGATCGCCGCGAAGGCAAGGCATCAACCGCAGAAACTTTAATTGCGCGTTTGATTGACCGTCCAATCCGTCCTTTGTTCCCTGAAACATTCAAGAACAAAGTTCAGATTATCGCACAAACATTTTCATACGATAAAAAGAATCAACCGGACATTGTCGCAATGATTGCGTCATCAGCGGCATTGGCATTATCTGGTGTTCCTTTTGCGGGTCCAATTGGTGCGGCACGTGTCGGGTTTGCAAACGGTCAATATCTGTTGAACCCATCAAAGAAGGAAACAGAAGAATCTGAAATGGATTTGGTTGTTGCCGCGACCAAGGACGGCGTTTTGATGGTTGAATCTGAAATCGGTGAATTAGACGAAGCGACAACATTGGGCGCAGTTAAATTCGGTTTTGATCAACAGCAAACTGTTATCAAAGCAATTAACGAATTGACTGAAAAAGCCGGTAAAGAACGTTGGGCAACACCGGAAAAGACAGCCGAATATGTAGCAATGGAAAAAGACTTTGAACAATTTGCACCACAAATAGAAGAAGCGTTGCAAATCAAAGAAAAATTGGTTCGTTTGGAAACATTGGGCAATATTCATGCGACTGCCAAGGCACGCATTCCTGAATTGTTCCCAGATACCACCGTTGCAACATCAACATTGGAATCAGCAGCCGACGAAATTGTTGAAAACATTACTGCGCGTATTATGCGTGGCAACATTCTGGCGGGCAAACCACGTATTGATGGTCGTGATACAAAAA
>JAEEGL011680627.1_pt1 | contig 15639 bp, 16 predicted proteins | sample 9134231 | NCBI WGS metagenome assembly JAEEGL01 (sample SAMN16246548, study PRJNA631951) | gut metagenome | biome: gut microbiome; feature: rumen; material: fiber-attached | host: Bos | place: Iran: Karaj | collected 2018-10
GGCAGGCCCCGGCACACCGCCGAAAGTCCTGAACGAGCATAGGGTATCCGAAGGGCCGGATCCTAGATGTTTTGGCTTAAGGCCTTCTGTGCAAGTATACAGCCAGAGCGACGACAGCTATGGTAGCCAATGCTGCTACCGCAATCGCGATGTATACTAACGACGGGCTTTCGGAGTTGGGCGATTCCTTGGTCCAGACGGCGATGAGTGTCTTCATCCCCATCTTATTTTCTTAATCGAAGAGCCAAGGTTTTCTCATCTCATTTGTAGAATGATGTCACCTTTGTTGGTATGAGTTTTTTGATCGGAGGTCACTCCAGTTGTCATTTTAATTTAATAAAAGGAATAGCCTGAATTCCTATTGATGGCACCCGCAGCGGCTCGACGCATGGGGGTTTTTCGCAGGCGCACCTCGCATGCTATGGTATGCCGTGCCAATCGCATGAGTGCGACATCAGCACGGGTTTTGCAAATGCCATGAGGTGATGGTTGCGCGGTACACCATTTCACAGGACGAGGAAGGTCGTAAACGAGACGGCCCGGGGCCTGAACGACCCGGAGCGCTCTGAAACGGGAGGAAGGGGGTCCTCGGACACGGTCTCCTATAATTGCATCGCACCGTCCGCGATCGCCTGGCGTTGGTCCGATACTCCGGTCAGATTCTCTCCAGGCTTCCGGGGTCCTTCATGAAATCTATGACGTTCATTATAACGATCCCTTTCTCGTTCACATGCGGCGGAACGTCGTCCCCCACCAGCACTATCTTCCTGAACGCGTCGTTCATCTTCAGGAACGGCCTGAGCTCCTGTTTTTGCTTATCTGGCTCGTCCATCCTGTACGCGGATTGCAGATAGATCCTGTCGCCGCCTTTGTTCGCGACGAAATCGATCTCCAGCTGCCTGTATTCCCTTTTCCCGTTTTTGTAATCCCGGATGCCTATGACGCCTACATCTACGGAGTATCCCCTGTATCTCAGCTCGTTGTAGATGGCGTTCTCCATGAGGTGATTGTACTCGTTCTGTCTGAAGCCGAGTTTGGCATTTCTCAGGCCAAGGTCGACGGCGTAGTATTTGGAGGGGGTGTCGATATATTCGTTGCCTTTGAGATCGAATCTTTTCGATCTCTCGAAGAGGAACGCGTCCTCAAGATGCGAGATGTAGCTGGATACGGTGTCCCCGTCTACCCTGATCCTGCGGCTCCGCATCACGTCGGATATGCGGTTCGGATTGGTCAGCGACCCCACCGCCGACGACAGCACGTCGAATACGGCATCCAGCACATCGGGCATCTTTACTTTCTTCCTCTCGACGATGTCTCTCATGTACACGAGTCTGATCAATTCCGAAAGGTAGCTCGTCTTGTCCTCGTCCATCAAGCCGACAGATTCCGGAAGGCCGCCGTACGTCAGATAGCTAAACCATGCGGAGCGGTCGTCCAGGTCCACTGCCGGCCGGTACTCGGAGAATGACAGCGGGCGGACGTTGATTTCGGTCCCCCTCCCTCTGAACTCGGTCACGAGGTCCGAGGACAGGAATTTGGAATTGCTGCCGGTGATGTATAAGTCGACGTTCTTTTTCCCGGCCAGTCCGTTCACGAAATCAACGAAATCCTCGGCGAACTGTATCTCGTCGATCATGACGTAGTATTCGGAGCTGTCTGTAATGCGCGAGGTCACTTCCCTGTACAGGGCGTCAGCGCTGCGGAGATGTCTGTTCTCTATCGAATCCAGGGCTATAGCGATTATATTGCCCTCGGGCACTCCCGACTCCAGAAGATGGCAGCGGAAGAGGTTGAAGATAAGATAGGATTTACCGCTGCGCCTGAGACCAGTTATTATCTTCACGCCGCCCTTGAATTGCAGCCTCTTCAGGCGTTCAAGATATCTGTCTCTCCTGATTTCCATGCTACCATTCCAAATATATTGGATATATCCAATAAATTCCGAATATAAAACCATTGAGATGTGCCGGAATCGCATCAAGATGCATTCGGAGCTGATTGCGGGCGGACATGCGCGGGCACTGTAGACTCGTTCCGCTTCAATGACGCTCAGGATGCGGCTATGTCGAGACAGAAGTCCCGCAGGAACAGGTCTGATCGAGAATCAGTTCTAGAATCCCATCGTAGTAGTCCGTGCGTGCTTTGCAGGAATGTCCGAGATTACCACAATCTTTCTGACCGGAGCGTCGGAGATGAAGAGGATGAATGTTGCGAGAATTGAAGAAGATAGTACGAAAAATCTATTTTCATTTTGGCTGCTTCGGGCTTCGCAAGTTACAAACGAAGGTTCAGCAACGTCAAAAATGAGAACGCTGGCTATGAGGATATAGAATGTAGTGGTCCCAATGAGATTTGAACTCATGACCTTCCGGTTATCAGCCGGACGCTCAAACCGTGCTAAGCTATGGGACCAGCAAAACTGCACATAGGTTTGTTGTATATAACTGTTCCTACATGGCAAAAAACGGTCCAGCATCTTGATTATAAATGGGTCAGACGATGGCGGTGGCATGGAGACTACGTTCAGGGAATCGCGCCCGATACTTCCGAGGAAACTGTTCATGATCCTCGCCCTCGTTCTGGTCGCTACCGTCGCGTTCATGGCGATCATGCGCTATCTGATGAGGACGGACATGCCCGATTGGTCGCTTCCGGTCACGATCGCATTGTTCGCGATTCTATTGGTGGCGTGCGCCGTGCCCAAGCTCACAGTGGAATGCCTCCCAGACAGGATTTCCATAACGTATTTCTTCAGGAAGACGGAGATCCCGTTCGATCAGATAATCGACAAGAAATGCGGCGACACGAATCAGATAAGGAATTACGGCTCATGGAACATCAAAGGCGTGAAGCACAAGTTCTATTCCGTCATAGGCGACGATATGGGCGTCGCTATGAAGCTTATGGGCAAGAAGGTCGTCGTGGTCTCCACTGAAAGGATGGACGAGCTTTTCAATCTGATCCCGGTCAGCAAGGAGTGATGAGATGCCGACGTTCCATTGGATCAGGGTGCAGACTTTCTGCTATGCGACCGAGAGGCAGGAGCTTCTGGAGGAGACCATGGCGGAGCTGATCGGCTCCGACGAATTCACGGAGGACATCTCGGAGAGCGAGCACGGCGACACCATGCTCATCTTGGAGGCCCGTCTAACCAAGCAGAAGGAATTCCGCGCCCTTTTCTCCAGGCTCGGGCCGGAGATTCTGTCGTGGATCAAGGAGGACATGCCCAACAGGGTCGACGAGGATTGCATATTCTACATGCGTCTGGACAAGCAGAAGGCAGTCCAAGGAATCTACGAGGTGGCGCATCACGGCGATGTGATAGCAATAACCGCCAAGATACAGTCCCATCCCGCCAAGAAAGACGTGGCCGAAGGGATAATGGCGGAGTTCGTGGACTCACTTCTCGGCGGCTCCGTCTGAGATCGTTTCCTTTCTGAATTCCGCTTCGATGACGCGCCTTCCCTTCACGCTTTTGACTGTTATGTCTGCTCCAGGTATGCTGACGCGATCGCCGCGGGAAGGCCCTCTGCCGAGCTTGTAGCAGATGAACCCGTTCACGGAGTAATCCTCGTATTCCTCGGGATCGAAGGGTATCTCCATCTTCTCCATCGCGTCATATATGTTTGCCGTTCCTTTGACGGTGAAAACCCCGTCCGACATGGCCGCAACGTCATGCTGCACCTCGTCGCTCTCGTCCCAGATGTCTCCCACGAGCTCTTCGAGAAGGTCCTCCATGGTGACGACGCCCATGGTCCCGCCGTACGAGTCCAGTACGACCGCCATGTGAATCTTGGATTTCTGGAAGTCCGCCAGAAGGCTGGCGATGCTTGCGGTCTCCGGGACCGATTTGATCGGCCTGACGATGTCGCGTATGTTCTCGGGCATGGTCCCTTTGAACGCTCTGGCATAGAATTCCTTGGCATAGATGATGCCGACGATGTTGTCGATGGTCTTGCTGTACGCTGGTATCCTGGAATAGCCGGTCTGCACGAAGACCTCTCCGATCCCCTCCGGAGTCATCTCGATGTCGACCGCGGCGACGTCCATCCTGGGGATGTAAACCTCCGAGACCTGGATGTCGTCGAATCTTATCGCCGATTTGATCAGCTCGCTCTCGCGCTCTTCGAGTATCCCCTCATCTTCGATCTCGTCGATCATGACCTCGAGCTCGTCCTCGGTCATGGTGGCGCCGGCGTCCTTCTTCGATATCACGCTCGTAAGCTTCCTGAACAGCCACGATATGGGGCTCAGGACGATTTCGAGGGCGCGTACGACCCCGCAGATTTTGCAGCAGATCTTCTCGGGGTATTGCTTCGCGAGGGATTTCGGGACGATCTCCCCGAAGATAAGGACCAGCACGGTCATTGTCACGGTGGACGCCATGGCTCCGGTCTCCGCTCCGAGTAGGATGGAGAACACCAGGGTCGCAATCGAGGTGCTGGCGATGTTGACCAGATTGTTCCCTATGAGTATTGTGGTGAGGAACTTGTCGTAATCTTCCAGGATGGAGACGGCTTTGCCGGCTTTCACATTCCCGTCCTGCTCCATTTTCTTGAGTCTGATGACGTTCGCGCTGGTGAAAGCCGTCTCGGACATCGAGAAGAACGATGAGCATACGATCAGCAAAGCTATGATTATCGCATAAATGAGGGTCAGGTCCATTTACGGGCGCACGCATCCCGTCAGAACGTAGAAGCAATTCAATTCGATTCCAACCTGGTTTCATTACGCGTTGGTTTGGATATAAGGGTTTTGCAAGTTTTCCTGCCGTTTTTATGAGGAAGGGACGAACTTGACCAATAGTTTAAAATCGATGCGCGATTGTTAACGGTCTGGTGCGATAATGGTCGCGGCTGAAATCAAATACGAGATAGTTGAGCAAATCGCGGTGCTATCCGAGAATTCCAAAGGTTGGACCAAAGAGCTGAATCTCATCAGCTGGAACGACAAAGATCCGAAATACGATATCAGGGACTGGTCCCCCGACCGCAAGATGAGAAAAGGAGTCACTCTCACCGAGGAAGAGGCTAAAGTCCTCATGAAAGCCCTTGAGTCCAGGGGCTTCTGAGAAACTCTTGCATCCCATTTGGCGGCATCACCGTGGCAGTCTCCAGCGCCGAATATCTGGGGCGTTTCTTCGATGCCATGGATGCCGTCGAATCAGGCTCCCGCGGCGCGGTATCCGACGATAGGTGGCTGGCCGAGAACTATTCCGGCGAGTTTCTGCCGCTTCTGGAGCCTTATATCCGCGTCTCGGACGAGGCGATCGCCTACGAGACGATACTTCTTCTTGCCAACGTCAGGGAGCGCTCCATATCGCCGGAGATCGACGATCTCTTCAAAAGAGGGAAGGACTCCGTCCGCATGGCGTGCGCCGCTTATATCAAGACGATGGATGACGATGACGAGCTCATCCCGAAGCTTTTCGACGGCATAGAGCACAATGACGATTACGTCTTCTTCAATTCGGCTTCGAAATTGGCCAAGATAGCCCGCGCCGAGGACATGCCCCGCGTCAGGAGAACCTACGGGCACGTCCAGGGGAAGATGCGCTTGGCCATGAGGGAAGTCATCAAGGCCATAATCAGGCGCAACCCATCCATGGAAGGGGAGAAATGGCTCTATCTGTCCGTTCCGGTCGCCCCGGACGAGAATTCTTTCGACAGATTCCTGGCCAAATCGAAGGAGTACATCGATGTCAGATACAGAAGCTCGGTTTTCCCGCGCAAAAACATACGCGTTTCAACATACAACAACGTGCGCGACGCGCTGATGACCATCAGGAAGCGCCTTTACAACGAGGAAGAGAACCTCAGATACTACGACATCGACAAGTCGGACCGCTTCGAGGAGCTGAGCGAGCTTGCCGAGTGGGCGTCCATCGATCTCTTGGGGAAGACGGTGCTCAAAGACGATCGAGTCGGATGGATGCGTTTAAAGTTCAATTCTTATACGAGTAAAGCGATTTTGGGGCTAGGCGTTCCAGTACTCTTCCGTCTCTCGCTTCGGGTGAAGGAGTTTATTAGGATACCGAGGAATGAGAAAAATGGCTTACGGCGGATACAGAGACAACGACAGGGACAGGCCCAAAGAGTTCTTCGATGCGGTCTGCTCCGATTGCGGGAAGGAATGCAAAGTTCCCTTCAAGCCCACCCAGGGAAGGCCCGTGTACTGCAGGGATTGCTTCAGAAAGCACCAGCCTGACGACAGGGGCAGCAGAGACAGATCCAGATTCTGATCCCATAGCGACAGAGTCGCATCCAATCACAAGCCGGCCCAATGCCGGTCACTTTTTCTTTTTACCTTGCATCAAAGTCGCTTGGATGTCGTAAAGAGCGAAGAATTTCTGGAATGAGAAGCAGATCATCAGCATCGCCAAACCGACGATGAGAATCAGGATGCCGGGGAGCTTGGACCAGAAGAAAGCCACGGCTGCCCCGATGATAAATAAGACGGCGCCGACGGCCGCCAGATATTTGGATAGGCGGGCCCCACCTGCCAAATCCATCAGATTACCTGCGATCCGGTGAGGTTGCCTATGCCTTCGTCCCATATGCCGATGACTTTGAAAAGCCATACCGCGACGACTTTCATGTGCATCTTTTCCAGGTCGCGGGACATCTTGTCGACGACAGGACCCTCTTCGATGCGCTCCACGGCTTCGACTTTCAGAGAGTAGGCTTCCCTGCCTTTCCATACGAGTATCTCGGCGCGGGGGTTATTCTCCAGGTTGTCGGTGGTGCGGTACATGTACACCTCCGCAACGGCGATGGTATCGTTGGCGGTAGCAGTAAGGCTTCCGCAGACGATGGAATGGGCTTCCCCTTCGGGCGAGACAGTCGTGAGCACCTTGTTGGTGTCGGGATGGACGACCATCCTGAATACCGGTTCGGGCATATCTACCATGTTCTCGCCTCTGAGCGTCAGTTCTCGGCCCTTTTGTGGTTGAGGATGCCGAGTATGGCGAAGTAAATCGCGGATGCAGCTATGATGCAGAAGTAGTCGCTGAGTTCGAATACCATAGCCATAGGAACGCTTCGGCCTTAATTAATCCTTGGATGGTTGCCGCATTGTCGGGCGCCGCGGATGATCAAAGGTTTCCTGTCGCGTAATCCTTTTCATCCCACCAGTTCGGCATCGGAGCTGCGTTTTTTAGGGATTAATGATTAACATAGTCATAAATGTAATTTCACAACAAAATTACCGCCATATTTTGTCGATGATCGAACATTTTTGCTATGTAACTTTGGAATTCAAAATATGAAGCTAAAGGGAAGGGGCGGTATCGCATGGCCATTATAGCAAGGCGCATGCCGACGATTCTCGGCCCCAAAATTAAGAAGAAGTCACTCGGAGTCGTTCCCATCCGCGACAGGGACGAGATGCTGCACGACGAATTTCAGCTGGCCCCTCTCGTAGTACGGGATGGCGCTGCAATCGCACATGACGCCGGTCTTCGGGATGATCCTGCGTCTGATGGCATTGGATGGTCCGCCCACGTTGAGTCTCACCGTGCAGTCGCTGCATGCCATCGAGTTTCCGAACAGGCTGTGGCATTTCGTGCCTATGACGCTGTCTATGGGGCATCCGAAGGCCTTCTCCGCCGCGCGGTTCATCCACACTATGGTGTGCTCGGAATCATGGATTATGATTATATCATCCACAAGGTCGAGGATCATGTTCATGAGCTTCTCTGTGTAGATGTCCTGATTTCCATCTTCCATGGCCATAATCATGAATCCCAATCATACGATATAAACCATCCATCCGGGCCTCCGGCGAAGCAGACGTTTTCTACTCAACCGCTATCCCCCTGGCATGGACGTCATCGCCGTCAAAGATCTCAGAAAGTCCTACGGAGGGAATCCAGCCGTGGACGGTATATCGTTCTCGGTTCCGGAAGGCTCTTTCTTCGCCCTTTTGGGGCCCAACGGAGCCGGGAAATCGACCACGATATCCATTCTGTGCTCGATAATCCCGTGCGATTCCGGTTCGGCGGAGATATTCGGCAGGGATGCCATGGACCCATCCGCGAGGCGCGATATAGGCGTGGTCTTCCAGGATCCGATGATGGACAAACAGCTCACCGTCAGGGAGAACATCGCCCTCCGCGGAGGCATGTACGGGCTATCGGGCGGCGCTCTCGATGAGGCGGTCGGCAAGGCTATGAGATCCGCGGGGATAGAGGATCTGGCCGGAAGGAAATATGGTACGCTGTCGGGCGGACAGAGGCGCAGGGCGGACATAGCCAGGTCTTTGGTGCATGGGCCTCGCCTTCTCGTTCTGGATGAGCCCACATCAGGTTTAGATCCAAGCTCCCGCAGGCACATCTGGGATACGGTTTCGCGTCTGAACAGGGAAGAAGGGCTCACAGTGCTTCTTACCACGCATTATCTCGAGGAAGCTGCCGGGGCGGACGATGTGGTCATCATGGATCATGGGCGCATAGCCGCTCACGGGACGCCGGCGGAGATCAGGGAGAGGCATTCGCAGGACAGGATGGAGATAATGGCATCCGATCCCGGCGCTGTCCGCTCCCATCTGGATTCCATAGGCGCGGATTATTCCGAGTCAAACTCCTCCTTCGAAGTATTTCTCGCGCGCACGCTGGATGCGATCCCGATCTTGGAGGCTCTGCAAGGCCAGATATCTGCCTTCGAGGTCCGCATGGGGACTCTGGACGACGCTTTCCTCAGGATAACGGGAGGGGATGCGGAATGAGCGGGACGATGTGTTTGGCCAAAAGGAATGTGATCTGCTTCTTCCGCGACAGATCCTCGGTGGCGTTCTCCCTTATGGCGGTGTTCATCCTCGTCGCGCTGTACCTCCTGTTCCTCCGCGGGAACCTTCTCGATTCCTACCCCGGAATGGAGAACCTCATAGACGCCTGGGTGATGGCCGGGATCGTGGCGATAATACCTGTCACGGCTTCCGCCGGCTGCCTCCAGACGATGGTCCAGGACAAGGCGGACGGAAGGATCCGCGACATCGAGGTGACCCCAATGCGCCCGGAGGAGATAGTCGCGGGGTATATGCTCAGCACATTCGCCGTCTGCTTCATCATGAGCGCCGTCTCTCTGGCGATATCTCTCGCGTATCTTCTGGCTGTAGGATGCCCGCTTTCTGCGTCCGGAGCCCTGATATCAGCGGCTTTGCTGGTTCCATCCTCCCTGTCGGGCGCCATCATCGTCTACGCTCTTACTTCTTTCATCAGGAGTCCCGGCGCTTTCTCAGGGTTTTTCGTGGCCATCAGCGTTCTCATCGGGTTTTTGGCGGGGATATACATGCCAATGGGAACCATGCCAGATGCGATGCGCATTGTGGGGACATTGGTGCCTGCGACCCATATGGCCGCGATGTTCCGCTGCGGATTGGCGGGGGACGCGCTCGAAGCGCAATTCGCCGGCGCGCCATCTGAAGCGATATCTGAATTCCGTCTTGACATGGGATTCGACCTGTCCCTAGGAGGATTCGAGTTCGATGCGCTGTCCTCTTTGGCGTACGTTTTCGCTGTGTCATTGGCTTTCTTCATCCTGTCCGCAATAGCCGTGAGGGGGATCCGTTCGCGCGGCCGCATCCGATGGAATACTTAAGAGCGCGGGTCCCTCAGAAGCGGCGGGATGGCCGCATCCAACGCGACTTCTGGGGCATTCTGAATTGCGCAGATTGTGTCAATGTGCTGATAGATATTTTTATATCAGAGTCACGATTGGGACGGCAATGTGCTACGATGTCGTCATAATAGGAGCAGGTCCCGCTGGATTGACCGCGGGGATCTACGCCAGATCGAAGATGATGAAGACTCTCATCCTCGATTCGGGACGCGTCGGAGGGCAGTTGGTCAGCCTGTACCCCGAAAAAGGTATCCACAATTATCCCGGATTCGAGACCGTGCAGGCCAGGAAGCTTTCTGACAAGCTGTATGCCCAGGCCGAGACGGTCGGATGCGATATCAAAGAGAACGAGAAGGCGAACGAGATCGAGAACGGGGACCAAGAGCTCCTCGTGATCACCTCAAAAGATACCTATCACGCCAAATCCGTCGTCGTCGCCATCGGGATGGGCAGCTTCAAGCCCAAGAAGATGGGGTGCCCCGGAGAGGACGAGCTCTTCGGCAAAGGGGTCACATACCTTCTTCCCGCCAAGGAGGAGCTCGTCGGCAAGAAAGTGACCATGTTCGGCGGAGGGAACAGCGCCATAGACATGGCTTTGGTGGCAGATTCCGTCACCGACACCACGATCGTCCACCGCAGGCCTGATTTCAGGGCCGACGAGGGTACGGTCAAAGAACTCGAGAAGAGCGGGGTCAAGAAGATCATGTCCGCCAATCTCGTGTCGATCAACGGTACCGATAAGGTCGAGTCCGTCACCATCTCGCAGGACGGCAAAGAGATGGTCATCCCGACTGATCTGGCTGTCATCAACATAGGGATATCTGCGGATCTGGAGGATCTCAAGCGCTGGAATCTCGAGCTCACTCCGGACGGACTCGTGAAGGTCGGCCCTGACATGTCCACCAACCGCCCCGGAATTTTCGCGTGCGGTGATGCCGTGTCGTATCCCGGCAAATTCAAGCAGATCACTACCGCCTGCGGGGAAGCCACCACAGCGATCCTAATGGCGTATAAATTCGTCAAGAAGCCTTATTGGGCTTGATCCCGGGGGATTTTCCTCCGGTTTTTTCCTTTTCGTTTCAGCCGTCGAGGTCGCGCCATCCATTTATGTCAGGCGAGACTTTCAATCGGAGCGAAAACTGCCAAGTCCATAGGCAGCATCGAAGTTTTATCTCAATCGATGAGGATACGAAGGAACTAAGGCGGTATTCTGTTATATCCGCAACCTAATCTGGCCGGCATGCCAATCACGCCGGGAACGGGCCGTTTAGCCGCCGATTCTTATGAATGCTTTCGCGGATCGTTCCGCAGAGGCTATCTGATCGCCGAGAACGGGATGATCGTGGAGGAGGGGGAAGGCCCATGCCCCGAGCCGACGGACATTAAGGTCGCTCTTTTTCCAGGGGCCGTGAACGCCCATACGCATTGCGCGGACTATGGCTTGGAGGTGCCTGACGGCCTCTCGATCGAGGAATTGGTGGCCCCTCCCGACGGTCTGAAGCATAAGTTCCTGGCTTCGGCGCCCCCCGAGTTCGTCTCTGATTGCATGCAGAGGTTCGCGGCCGATTCTTTCGGCTACGGCGCGGCAACCTTCATAGATTTCAGGGAAGGCGGAGCGGAGGGCTGCAGGCTTCTGAGGGAATCCGTTCCCGACGCGATGATCATGGGCCGTCCCATCTCCAAGGAATTCGATCCGGAGGAGATGGAGGCGCTGATGCTGTGGGCGGACGGCATAGGTCTGCCAAGCGTTTCCGATATGCCTATGGGATATGTGGAAGCCGTCGCAGATTTCGCCAGGGAGAGAAAGGTGCCGTTCGCCTTGCATGCCAGCGAGAGGGTCCGCGAGGATATTGATTTCATTCTCTCCCTGGATCCCGCGTTCATTGTCCATATGAGCGAGGCCGACGATTCCGATTTCTTGAAATGCGCCGAAGCGGAGGTCCCCATAGTGGTTTGCCCCGGTTCCAACGCTTATTTCGGCATCGACCCTCCGCTGGCCCGCATGGAAGCCTGCGGCGTCACTATGGCCTTGGGTACGGACAACGGTATGCTCAGAGTCCCGGATTTGGCCGCCGAAGCCAATCTGTTCGTAAGGGCCATGGCGAAGCAAGGAGGGGACTCCGCATCGGTTTTCGGCACTTTTTCATCGCTAAGTAGCAAGTTATTAAATCAGAATATAAGAATAAGCGAAGCAATCCAAGGTCAGTGCTTGGCAGTCCCGTTCGAAGGCGAACCTTCCGCGGAGAGCATATTCCGCGTCGGCGCCCCAAGCTTTCCCTTGACAAGAAAAAGAGGTGGATTACATGGAGTTCAAGAACATACTCGTTCCCACTGACGGAAGCGAATATACAAAGTCGGCCGTCAGAGCAGCCGTAGATTTCGCCAAGCAAACCGGCGGAAAGATCACGGCGCTTTATGTGCTTGATCAGACGATGATTTCCAATATGCCTATGGACGCGGCCGTCAGGAACGTTTACGACGCTCTCGCGGCCGAAGGCAAAGAGGCTGTCGACGTGGTCAAGGACCTCGCCGCCGAGGCCGGAGTCCCGGTGGAGATATCGATAAAGGAAGGCTCGCCGGTGAAGGTGATTCTGGACGAGTCATCCAAATACGACATCATAATCATGGGGACCCTCGGACGGACAGGAATGTCCAAGCTGCTCATGGGAAGCGTGGCGGAAAGGGTCGTAAGGGCCTCTTCGTGTCCGGTCCTAGTGGTCAGGGCTTCTGAAGCGGGGAATTGAATTGCTTGGAAAGACCGTCGCAGACATAATGACGCCGGCCCCGATCGTCGCCGAAGTCCCCGGAACGCGCAACGACGCCATCAACCTGATGGTCAGGAACAAGCTCACCGGATTGCCGGTTGTCCGCGCGGACGATGGGAAGCTGGTGGGGATCGTCTCCAGGAAAGACGTTTTCCGCGACACCAAAGAGGATCAGCTGTCGCTCATAATGAAGACGAACATCACTTCGATCTCCTACGACCGTCCGATCGAGGAGGCCGCGGAGATCCTGCTCAAGAACAGGTTCCACAGGCTCCCGGTCATCAAGGACTCCAAGCTCGTCGGCATCGTCACCCCTACGGATCTTCTCCGCCAGGCAAGGTCGATAAAGACGGACATCGTCGCGGAGAAGCTCATCAGGACCACTTGCGTCACCGCTTACGAGGAGAGCCCTCTCGCGTACACCATCGCGGCAATGAGGATCAGCGACGTCACCGCGGTTCCCGTTCTGGACGCCCACGGAAAGCTCGTCGGGATATTCACAGACCGCGACCTGTTCACCGACCAGATGAAAGAGTCGGAAACCCTCAAGTCTATGGGCATCGCCAGCGGCTCAGACTACGCGGGATACAGGAACGTCCTTCCGCTTTTCTATTCCGTAGACGAGAAGTATTTCGATGACAGGAAGGTCAGCGATTACATGGTAAGAGATCCCATAACCGTCTACAAGAAGACGAATGGGGCGGACATCGCCAAGATGATGCTCGACTACGATTTCGGGCAGATACCGGTTCGCGGCAACAAGGAAGAACTCGTCGGAATGATATATGACATCGACGTTCTGCGCGTGATCACAGGTAATTTAGATGACTGACGCGAACAGCAACGATCTCATGTCCCTCTGCAAACGCAGGGGATTCATCTGGCCTTCCTTCGAGCTTTACGGAGGGGTAGCCGGCATGTACGATTACGGGCCCCTCGGATGCGCCCTCAGGAACAACATTGTGGAGATGTGGAGGGCCATCTACAAAGGCAGGGAAGGATTCGTCGAGATCGATTCCGAGACCGTGAACCCTCGCGAGGTTCTCGCGGCATCGGGCCATGTTGAGAATTTCGCCGACCTCATCACCTACTGCCAGAATTGCAACGCGCCCTACAGAGCCGACCACATGGTCAAGGGATTCTATGACAATCCCGACGTCCTCACCCCCAAGCAGCTGGAGGAGGCATTCGCCAAGCACGGGATAAAGTGTCCGGCATGCGGAGGGGACCTCGGCCCGGTAGGAGAGTTCAACCTGATGTTCAGGACCAACATCGGCCCCGGCTCCGCTCGCGTCGGATATCTCAGGCCGGAGACCGCCCAGGGCATATTCGTCAACTATCCCAATCTGTACAGATACAACAGGGAGAAGCTCCCGCTCGGCGTGATCCAGACCGGAAGGAGCTACAGGAACGAAATCGCGCCCCGCCAGGGCATGATCCGCATGAGGGAGTTCAACCAGATGGAGGTCGAACTCTTCGTGGATCCCGATGACAAGGATTGGGCCAGATTCTCCGAGATAGAGAACGAGACCCTCGATCTGATCCCCAACACGACCCTTCAGCCGGTCACCATGACCGTCAAGGAAGCGGTCGAGAAGGGCGTCATCGCCAACCGCGTTCTCGCTTATTTCGTATACACCACCAAGCAGCTCCTCACCGGGCTGGGGATCGACCCTTCCAGGCTCAGATTCAGGGAGCACGAGAAGGATGAGATGGCCCATTACGCCGCCGATTGCTGGGATGCTGAAGCCCTCCTATCCTACGGATGGACGGAGATAGTGGGCATCGCCGACAGGGGATCTTGGGATCTCTCCAGGCACGCCCAGTTCTCAGGCGCGGACCTCACCCACCTCAAGAGGTTCGACGAGCCCAAGGAGATGGAGGTCGAGAAGGTCGCCGCCAAGCACAAGGCGCTCGGGCCCGCCTTCAAAGGCAAAGCGAAGGACATCGCCACCGCCATGGAGAAGATGCAGCCCTCCGATGTGAAGGACGGCAAGCTGACCATCAGCGTGGGCGGGGAAGAGATCGTCCTCGGAGAGGAATACTTCGAGATAGTGAGGAGAACGGAGAAAGTCGCAGGGATACGCGTGATCCCCCATGTGATCGAGCCCTCCCACGGTTTGGACAGGATTTTCTACTCCCTGCTCGAGCACGCGTTCTGCCAGAGCGAAGACGGATACACAGTCCTGAAGCTTGTCCCAGCCGTCGCACCTATCAAAGTCGGGGTGTTCCCGCTGATGGAGAAGGACGGTCTTGACACCATGGCCAAAGAGATCTATGAGAAGGTCCACACCCACAGGGTGGAGGCATACTACGACGGCTCCGGAACCATCGGGAAGAGATACGCCCGCATGGACGAGGTCGGGACTCCCTGGTGCATAACCGTGGATTACGACTCCCTCAAGGATGGGACCGTCACCATAAGGGACAGGGATTCCACCGAGCAGAAGCGCATAAAAGCGCAGGAAGCCGCAGCCATTATCGACTCCCTTTTAGCGGGAAAGCCTTTCGCCGAACTTTGAATATTTAAGCTCTTTTGAAGGGGGAAAGTTGGATTCGAAGTCCAACTCCCTCTTAACATCATTTTTATGGGGATGGATGAATGGCCCTTCCCTCCCAGTCTTCCCCGATGCGATTCCATCGACAAGTATTAAATTCCCATCCAACCGATTTCTTATCCAGAGGTGCAAGACATGGCTGTTAAGGACCTAGAAGATCTCAAGAAGCTTTCTATGCTCAGGTCGCAGATCGACGGAATCTCCGTCGAGAGGATCATGTCCGAGGACTTCCCGGTGGTCTCGCCGGAGGACCGCATCGCAGATGTGCTTTCGGTTATGAAGAAGACCAGATACCAGGACGTTCCCGTGGTCGACCAGGGCGAATTGTTGGGTATGGTGAGCTATTCATCGATACTCAGAAAGAAGAGTCTATCTTTGGATGCGAAGGTCAAGGGCCTGATACGCAATTTCCCGGCGGTCACCGCTGATATGGAGATAACCAGGATCGCAGAGCTGATAGTCACCAACAACTGCAGGCAGCTCCCGATTCTGAGCGGGAAGAAGATCGTGGGCATAATCGAGAGGAACAGGCTGATAGAGATCGTCAGGGACATACGTGCCCTGAAGGAGATCAAGGTCTGGGAGATAATGAGCAACCCGGTGCAATCCGTCAAGGTCAACGATCTCATGGACGACGCTTTGGACCTGATGATCCGCGAGGATTACAGGTCGGTGCCAGTGGTCGACGATCAGAACCAC
>JAEEGL011834531.1_pt1 | contig 15639 bp, 11 predicted proteins | sample 9134231 | NCBI WGS metagenome assembly JAEEGL01 (sample SAMN16246548, study PRJNA631951) | gut metagenome | biome: gut microbiome; feature: rumen; material: fiber-attached | host: Bos | place: Iran: Karaj | collected 2018-10
CTCTTCTTCATTCCACTTCTTATAATTGTCCGTGTTCTATAATAGTTCTTCATTTCCTCTATTATCATTAGTCAATTATGAATTATCATCTACTTAAACTCAAATTCCGGTGTGCGTACGAGCAATGCCTGGCCGATGATCTCTAAATTCATCGGAGAGACAGAGGTACTTTTGGGCGAGAGTCTGAAAATAGCATATTTGTTGGTATGGTTATCTTTCATGATAAACCGCTTATAACTGAAGAATGACGGCACGTCGTTCTGTGTGATGCGGCTTGGACCGTACACCTCACCGGAGTTGTACATAAAGCGCACAATCTTGTTGACCTTTGCCGTATCGGCGACCTCATAGCCCACGGGCACATCCTTGAGCAGGGTGCGGATGGTATTCATGGCCGATTTGTCTTCGCTGATGTTGGCCATCACTCCCTGATGCAGGTAGTAGGGACCTATCTTCACGTTGGTCGTGCAGGTGTCGTTCCACATATAGATGGCACCCCGTTTGACGGCGATGTTGGAAGTGTAGAAGTCGATGCTGTCGGAGGGAGAGATGTCTATCTCGCCATTGTTATAATAGATGTTGTCATCGTAGTTGAGCCGGACAAGTGGTGTGACATAGGCCTTTGCCTTATCCTCTTGGCCTTTGAGATACTGCCACGTGATGGTGAACAGGCTGTCGTCGCTACAACGGCGGCCAAGACCTTCGTGACCCACCTTGCCACCTAATGTAGGATAGAACACTGTATATTCCACATTGTGAACAAATTCATTGAGCACCTCGCCGATAATCTCATTGTTCACGACGACCTGATTGGTGTTGGCACGGTCGGTGACGCGGAGCGTGGAAGTAGGAATCTTGGCATAGATAGGATTCCTCACACGTGGCATGACGTTGGTCTCATAGGTGATATGCTTACCCACCATCAAGGCGTAAAGTGCGGCCACCTGATGGTCGAGGATGAGATCGGAGATGGGAGCCACCTTGATGTCGATCAGTTCGACGTTATTATCTTCCTTGTTACCCCCAGGGGTGAACTTGAGCGACTTGAACCACTGGTCAACGACCTGACTCTTCAGGGTCATGTTGTCGCTGTCATGCAGTGCCGCCAGTCTCAGGCAGAGGGAACTTTCGCCGCCAAGGGCCTCGATGTGGGTCTCGCGCTCAGTCTTCGTGTTGATTACCCAGTCCTGTGTCTCGGTACCATCTTTGGCTCCGATACAATAGAGGAATGATGCACCGGCCTGTTTGTCGACGGAATGACGTGTGCTGACCACATTGCGGTTCATCGTCGTGCTGAACTTCAGTTTGCCACCCAACTTGGCATGGTAGATGATATGGGTGCCGTAGGTCTGCAGCATATTCTGAATGATGCGCATGGCCTCGGTATTATTGCCTTCATCAATGGCCTTTGATGCCAACTCCTGGTAGCGGCGGAATCCCGGCGAAAGGGCTTCGGGATGCTCACGGGCAATATGGTAGAGGTCGTAGGGCTCCAGATGGCGTGATGCTACGGTGAGACCGTCGTGAATCATGCTGAAAGCGAACTCACTGCTGGCCATGTCGGTGGTGGTGTAGGTGGTCGACACCTCCGTCTGGAAGAGGATGAAGTCGGTCTTCACCGTTGCGTTGGCTGTAAGTTTCTTACAAATCGTCAGGGCATCCTTGCCACTATACACATGATGGTAAGATGATGGCGATACGTCGTCAACGATGGTGGCAGAGCCGTGCTCCGCATCGTACTTCTGGATATACTCCATGTCGATGACGCGGTCGCGCACCTCGTCGTAGTTGCTGTACTTACCTGTGCCGTTATAGCCGTAGCCCACACCGTAACTGCGATACAGGTCACCGATGTATGCCATACGCTGTTGCTCATGCACCCTCCTCCAGTGAGCCTCATTGTAGTCGCCGTAGGCGTTCTCCGGATCATATTCCTCAACAGCCGCCAGCAGATCATCTTCCTTCGAACAGGAAGTGAACACCAGCGAGAAGAAACACGCGATGAGTGATAACTGTATGATAACCTTGTTCATATTGCTCTATGTTCAATGTTCAATATTCAATATTCAATGGTCAATGGTCAATGGTCAATGGTCAATGGTCAAAACTTGTCCACCGTGATAAACAGCGGCAGGAACTTGTAGAACTCCTGGTCGGAGTAGTTGAATGCCTTGACATACTCCGGATATTCGAGCAGCAGGTCGGTTCCTGAACCACTCAGACGCAGAATACGCGCCTGGCCCGCGTCATTGGTGACGATAGGTATTCCCTGACCATCGTTCTTTGTAGGCTCGGCAGCCTCCGTCTTCTGTCGGGGATGCGAGATGACCCAATAGCCGGTGGGCCAGTCCAGTCCGAGCATGTTACGATTGCCGCCGAAGGAGTGGTCGTAGAAAATGTTCATGCGGTTGCCCAGCATCTTGGTGATGCTCTTTGACTGTTGCACCGAGGGCAGATAGTCTTTCAGCCCTGTCGCCTTCATCGACCGGCTCACGGCCTCAATCCACCTTTTCTCGCCATCGGGGTCATCGGTAAACTCCTTGGCACGTACGATGTTGTCGCCTCCGTCCATCAGGAAGTAACAGTAATTGCCGTCCTTATACAATACGCCACCATTTGCGCTATACCTGTCACTCACGAAATAATTGAAGGTCGAGTCACCTTGCCAGTACTGTAACAGGCTTTCGGTCTTAGGCACTACCGGACGTACCGACCAGAAGGTGCTGGCCACCTTGGCAAAGGTCGTCGACTCGGCAAGGGGCTCCGGCTTTATGCTGTATACGGTTGTAGTATAATTCTTAGGCGTCTCATCCTTCTTCGTGGAACAAGGCTGGGCATGAACGGCATTCCAGTAGATGTACACGTTCTTCAGCGCATGCGTCTTCTCATCGAAGAGGTTCCTGATATGGATGCTGTCGCTCTCAGCGAAGATGCTGTCGGAAGGAGTATATACGGATGAACTGCCCTCCCAGATAACACGTCCTGGACGATGGCTCTCGTCGCCGACGAACAGTCCGCTGTAGAAGAACGGACGTATATCGCCATTTTCGCCACGAATGAGGGGATAAGCCACGACACAGGGCTTGTCGCTACGGATGGAAGGCACATACTCCTGACACATGATACAGGCTTTGTTGGTGTCCACCGCAGCCACTCTCACGTCCTGTCCGTAGTTGCCTGCCACCGGCATGATACCGTAGGGAGGTTCATAGATCTCCTTCGTGGGGGCCTCTTTCTTCAAGTACATCTGATATACCTGGCGCAGAATGTTGCGTGTAGTGGCATCCTCGAACAACTGATAGAACGGCAGGAAACGGCCACTGACGAAGGAGGCGTTATAGGAAGCGGGCTCGATGCTGACACCGTTGGCCCAACCCTCATAGTCACCGTCGCTGATACTCACAGCAGCAGCCCTCTCCTGGTCGAAGGTCCTGTGGAGTTTCTCGCAGTCTGCACTATTACCACCTTTGACCTTAATCTCTCCTTTATACTTAACGGTATTCCTGACTAATTTCTCTTTGATAAGTAGGGGCTCGCTGGTCTTGCCAACCTTCCTGCCTGCAACGATCTCGAAGACCTGCTGCGTCGTGTATAACTTATCCACGCAGGAGTCGCGTTCGATTTCCATCTGCAACTCAATCATGCCACCAAGATTAGACGATACCACCAGGTGCGTGCCGTACTTCTCTGAGAAAGTCGTGGCAGTGGCAGTATCGATGGCATTCAGTCCTTTCTTCACCAGTGCGGCAAGGTCTCTGCGGAAGTCGTCTTCAAGCATGCCCTCGCTATTCTCCAGATCGTCCAGATTCATACAGTATAGCGTGCCGACATCAATGGTCATGGTAGCCATGATGTGTTTGACGAACATGTGAGCCTTATAACTGTTGAGCCACGTAGTAGCAGATAGCGTGGTGTTGTTTTTGTAATACTTGCCACAGCCGATGAGGTCGTTGTCATTGATGGTGTACTTGGTCTCCGAACTGCCCATTTCCTGAAGCGTATTGCCACTGAAGATGTCCATGGACGTATAATGGCGACGCTCTGAACTGATGATCGGACCATACTTCCTTTCGGCTTCCTTGAGACGATCCATGTTGATGATCGGCGTAGCGGAAAAACTATTGTCGTCCATCACGTTGCCAGCGGCATTGTAGGCATAGCCCAGACGCTGTATCTTTATCTGGTCAGAAGAATAGGCTCTCCTGGACAGAGGGGTGTTGTCCTCAATGTCAGCATCAGTAAAGGCTTCCGCAAGGTCATCGGAACAGGAAGTGAAGCACAAGGTAGCCATGAGGCATGCCATACCCAGCCATCCCTTTGTCAGGAGACCTGAGACCTGAAACCTGAAACCTGAAACCTGAATCCTTCTCATATGATATGTATTCATATTACTTATCTTCGTAGTTACGTAATGATTTATCCATATAGTTCTTCAGTATGGTGCGCGTCTTGGCGTCGTAGATCACCTCGTAGATAGGCACCACACGTATGTCAATGAGTGCCGCATCCTTAGGCGTCACCATCGACTGCCACTGCTTCAGCGTCAGCGAGTCGATTGTGGCCACCTGACCTGTGGTGAATGCCGTCACGAGCGACACGTTGCCGCCACGGGCGGTGATATGGCTCTCTGAATTGCGGCTGCACTTCTCGGCTGCTTCCTTATGCTCGACATCGATATTGGTGCTGACGGTGATAAACTTAATCTGAACAGACAACTCGAGGGCCACCTTCACATCCATCGATTTCGACACGGAGTCCATCGTCGTGGTGTTATAGTAGTCGAGCGAACAGCCTAAGACGGAGCGGTTCACGAAATGGGGACCCACCTCATCAATAAACTCACGGCAGATACCGCTGGCAGCGTAAGCCGAGGATGCGGTATAGATCTTGCGCACGAAATCCTGCATCACCTGTGCGAATCCAGGAGCATACACCTCTTTGAAGAGGGGCACCACCTTGGCCAAAGAGTCAGCATCGACGCTGGCATAGTTGTTGCCTAGCGGAGAATTGGCAACGGCATAGGCCACCTGTTCGCGAAGGTTCAGGTAGTTGAGGTCACGCGAGAAGTAACTCTGTTTCAGGCGCATCAGCGTGTAATAGTTCCTCTTGGTGGAGAAACTCTTCTTGTTGAAGGCCACGTCCAAATCGACGGAGAACATACCAGCACCTACGCCGATGCCGATGTCAAGCCCCAACGAGTCCTTCAGGTCCTTGACGCTCTCGCTGTAGTAGAACTTCTGGTTGGAGGCAGGATTATAGTCGTCGACGAGATAGGTGGTGCGGTACTTCTCTTGCATATCGCGCAGTTTGCGCATGTTGAACACCTCCATGTGGGTACCGTGACAGTAGGACTCATTGTCCATATAGGAGTAGCCCGCACCACGAATGGCGCTGATGTCATCCTCCACAGCCTTGATCTCTTCTGGCGTATAGGCTTTGGCAAGCCACGATATCGGCGTATAACTGGTTACGTTATCGTCGGCGGCAGCCTCGGGTGTTTCAGGCACAACGCCCATATCGTCATCACTACTGCATGATGCCATCGTCAACATGCCTACTGCTGTTAATATATATAATAAGGTGTACTTCATACCTAAATCGTCATTTCTTGCCTATTGCGGCATCGTACGCAAAACATAATTCACTCTTTCTTGCACCTTCCCGGTAAAGAGATTGGCAATGGATGCAATCTTCACATCGGTCAGGGCACACAATTTCAACTGCTCGCTATCGGGAGAGGGAGGGAAGTTGACACTCGCCATCCACTGCTGGATGCCCTGGGGAGAAGGCTTTTCACCTGACAGTATCTCTGTCACGGCCTGTACATCGCCACCGCGCACGTGGATGTCAAGGCTATAGCGGTCGTGGGAGATCTTACTGAACGACTCTGACTGAACGCTTCCTGACATCTCGGCACCGATGAGGATACCAATGCTGGCTTCGAGGGCCATGCCGACGCTCATGGTCTCAGACAGCGCCGACTTGTCAATCTGCAACGTGTATTCCAGCACACCGCCCATGAAGGCGCGAGCGACGAAGCCCCTACCCCATTTGTTCACGAAGTCGAGGGCGTCCTGGTTGCTCACGTCAGCCTGGTTGATGCTGTTGCCTTCCAGTTTCTTCCAGTCGGCATAGAAGCCAGGGGCGAAGATCAGGCTGTCGCCGGTCTCCTTGTAGTACATGATGATATTCCTGTACTGAATGTCACGGCAGTATGCCACGCGCTTTGTGCGCTTCATGGCAAACACCGACTGGCTCTCCTGCACGCTTCCCTTGGAGTAGTTACCCGACACCTTGATGTCGGCCACGATGAAATTCACACCAACGCTGGCCGAGAGTGCCAACTGCTGGGACACGGCGCTGCGTGTCTCACCGGTGATAACCTGCTCCTCGCTATACGGCGTATAGTCATCGCTGACGAAGTTCAAACCCTTGACGTACTGGATGGAGTCCAGATAGTTGAGGTTGAAGATGTTGAAAGTCACTCCTTCCAGATAGTCGGCACCTGTGGCATAGCAATAGCCCGCACCACGCTCATAGCCCGGAGGGGCCAGAAGGCGCGACACATAAGTGCCCGGTTCCCCCTGCGCCGCTCCGTTTTCGCCTGACGCCTCTGCGACATCAGTACGTCCCAGGTCAGGGAGATCGTCGTCACTGCTGCAGGATGCCATTCCAAGCACACCGGCAAGTAGGAGATAACAATATATACGGTTCATAACTTTCAATATTCAATTGTGAATTGTCAATTGTGAATTGTTCAATTGTGAATTGTCAATTCTTTCAGTCGCTCCGCTTTATGAAAGCGTCCCTGCGGGCCGAGCGGTGAATTGTCAATGTTCAACATTCATTTTTTTAAGGAAGTAGTCCATCAACACTCCACGGGCATCGTCATCCATAATGAGCACATAGATGGGGATCAGCGTCATGTCGACCATAACGGCCTTGGTGGGCGTGCAACTGTTCTGCCAGGCCGTGACGTCGCTGTCATCCAGCGAGCCGCCAGTGACCAGGATACACACCTGACTCACATCGCCACCACGCACCTTGACAGTAGCCGTAGTCTTCGACAGCAACTCTTGGGCTTCCTTGGAAACGCCAATGCTGAACGAACCCTTACCGCCAACATCCTTGTTCTTCACCTTCGTCTGGAAACTGGCTTCGAGGGCTACCTTGACACCCAGCGTATCGCGGAGCAGCGTGCTGTCGACGCTGATCTGATAGTCGAGCACACAGCCCATCACCGACTTGCTGATGAAGCAAGGGCCGAACTCGTCCAAGAACTTGCTGCAGAGGTCATACTGCTTCGTCTGATTGCCTTTCGCAGCAGCGATATCCTTGGCAAAGGTCTCCTGAACGGAGTAGAATCCCGGGGAGAACAGTTGCTGCTTCTCTTCACGCGTGGTGGCCTTTTCCACCAGCGACATGATGTTCAGGTACTGGATCTCACGGGTGAACTGGGTGGTCTTCTGTCGCTTGAGGGCGTACTTGTTCTTCGACTTCTCCTCATGACCTTTTCCCACACCTACACCGATACTGCCACTGCCGCTTCCACCACCGCCCTTATTATTTTTGCTCTTCACCGAACCGAAGTTCATGCCGATGGAGGCATTGACGGTAAGACCCGTGGTAATTCCCGACTCACTGTCAGAAGTGATGATTTCCTGGGTTGTCTCTGGGTATATGACATCGGATATCAGCCTGAGCCCCGTGGCACGCTGTATGCTGTCGAGTGTGACCAGGTTGAACAACTGTATCAGCGCTCCATCGCAATACTCGCCACCCGGCATGTAACTATAGCCGGCACCTTTGTTGGCGGAGAACACCGTCGATACGGAGTCCATCGCGGGATTGCCCGACTGGACGATAGACATATCATACTTATTGTCACCATCCGCGCGAGTAGTGCCTTCCTCGGCCGTGAGCGTCAGCACATTCTCGCGCACAGCCCCCCAGTTATCACCCACCTGGACGATGGCCGCGGTAGGCCCTTCACCCGATGATGGGTACACATTCGCCAATCCTTTCGAAGTTGCTACAGACCATTTGCCCGGCACGTTGATGAAGGCATTGTACACCCCATAGGACGCGCCCGTATTCACGATGCCGCCCCCTGAGGATCCGAGAACGGTAAGCGGAGCCGTGCTGCTCTCGCTGCCGGTCATCTCGTTACCTATCATATCCTCGCTGCCGGAGCATGCAGCCGCAAAGGCGGCCGCAAGCACCAACACCGAGTAGGATATGTTCCTGTTCATACGCATAAAACTTATTACAGTTTAAACTGGGCGAACAACATTATTACTAATAAAGGTTCTTAATCTACATTTACGTCGGATTCCTTAATGGTCCCATACATCTTGGGATCGACCTTCAGATTGGTATCGATCAGTTCCTTCAGATAGTCATAGGCATCCTTCTCGTCTCCGGTACTCCTGAAGAGCATGTAAACAGGCTTGCTTTCAACACCTACCATTGCAGCCTTTTCAGGAGCGGTGCTCAACAGCCACGTCTTCAGGTCTTCATTGATCAGCGAGCCACCAGTAGTCAGAATACTGATCAACTCCACATCACCGCCACGGGCCTTGACTCTTGCAGTGGTAGACGAAGCAGCCTTGAATGCAGCATCGGTCACCTCTACACCATTATTGAGTGCAAAACTCTTACGCTTTGAGGGATCTTTTTTCCATTCTTCCTCCAGGGCCTTCATGCGTGCCTTGGTAGCAGAGTCAGCCTTGGTGGTATCCTTAATCTGCTGCTGCCACTTGAAGTCGAGAGCCACCTTCACTTCCGTGCTCTTCTTGGTGTATGAAGAGTCAACAACGATACGATAGTTGAGTTCCTGACCCATCAGGGACTTCACAACGAAATGGGTACCTACGACATTGAAGAATTCGTCGGCCACTGCTCTCTTTTTGGTATCAGTATTAGCATCCTTGAGTTTGGCGATAAACTCCTTCTTGTAACGCTTGAAGCCATTGGTAAGATTAGCATCGTCAAAGTTCGAACTGGCGTCAGTCGTCGCATTGGCAAATTCAAGTTCACGGCTGTAAATCGTACGGGTCAATCTCTTCTGCATAGCAGTATGGCCCGTGTGTTTGATGTTGTTTGTATTCACGGTCACACCTGCTGTGTCAAACTTGACAGCGCCAAAGTTTCCGCTGGGACTGACACTAACACCAATAATCTTGTCCAGAGCCTCCTCACTGTGGGAGAAAATATACGTCTCCTCTGTCTGAGGAACATAACTGCGCTTCACCAAAGAAGAATCTTTGTTGAGGTCATCCATCTTGAAAACTTCAATACCCGTCCAAAGTGCTGGGTTGGCACCACCCTTCGTAGGATTATAGCCATAGCCGACGTAGATATTCGAGTTCACCATCTTCTTGAATGCCTCAAGATCAGTGTTCGAAGTCTGGGTCACCGTCTGAGCGCCAGCACCTTCTTCACCGGCACGGCGGTTTACGCCAATCTCTGAGCCGTCCTCGTCGAGGAAGTGCACCTGATAGGTCAACTGACGAGAGTCAGACCAGTTGCTACCAATCTTCACAGGAACGGTCATGCTGCCACGGCCATAGTAACGCTCAGGAGAGAACTCCATGAAGTCACTGGTCTCAATATACCACATTCCATCGGCCTTGATGTTCAGATAGTAAGTGCCGAAATTACCTGGCACCGTCGCCACCTTCTGGCCATTGACATCAGTCAGCACTGCCGAATTGAAAGCGTACTCGCTCACTTCGGGATCAACGGTTCCCAGTTCCGACTCAGCGAAGTTAGAGTCTGAACAAGCGGAGAAGGCTGCGAAAGCCACTGCAGCCACAAAGAACTGCTTCGTCATTTTTTTCATAGTCTTTTTCATAATCATGTTGTTTATTTGATTGTTTATAATTAGGATTATCTGTTTCACATTTTGTAATTAATGGTTTTTTGTTGTTTATGCCACATTGTTGAGTTATTGGTTTTGACGTTAAGTCCGACTTTCATCGTCAGGGTTAGTAATTAACTTTTGTTTTCAGTTTTTGTTTGTTTTGTTTGCAAAGATAGCGATTTTTTTTCATTACGCAACAACTTTGGGGCATAAAAACGTAAAATTTGCATATTCTGCGACAATTTTTGTTTATTTTGAAAGTCGAAACGCAAAAAAGTGAAAAAAGAAAAGAATGGAGGCTCCTCCCCACATCTTCGTTGAAAACGAGAAAAATTCAGCCCGACAGAGACCGTCAGGCTGAATTTCTTCTTCGATGGAATGGGTGGTTCTCGTTGCCAAGCCTCCACCCTACCCCTCAGATGCGGGGAAAAGATAACAATTAATTACCAGTGCGGAGGAACTGCAGGGCACGGTCGAGTTGGGAGTCCTTGCCAGTGGACACGAACTCTGCCTCATTCAGATCAACCTCTATGTCGGGCGTGATGCCTTCACCCTCAATAATCTTATGGTCGAGTGTGAACGTTGCCACCGAGGGCAGATAGACATAGACGGGTGTCTTGTGGCGCTCTCCAATATGACCCATATAGTTGTTGGTGAATGTTGAGTTGTCCATGGTTAGTCCGCAAATGCCTCCCTTGGACCGTTTGCCGATATGGGTGCCGTTCTCCATGCTCCTGACGACGATGGTGGTTATCTCGGCCATGCTCAGCGAATAGCCGTTGGTCATGACGACTACGGGCTCGGTGATCGACTCATGCATATCGTCTGGCATTGTGTTCAGATAGTTGAGTGTCAGCGTAGAGTAGTCGAAACGTCCGGTGCCACGCTTGAAACGGGAGTAACTAAATGGAGAGCCACCTTCGGGCAGTAGTGATCCTGTGATGAAATAACCATCACTCTGCATGCCGCCGCCGTTGCCGCGCAGGTCGATGATGACGCCACCCAGAGTGCCAGCCTTATGCAACTGCTGAACGGTGTTGAACCATGCTTTCCATACTGCCTGTATGCCAAAAATGTGATTCCGAGTGGTGGGATTACTTACATTGAAAAATTGTTTGGCGGCATCTTCTATCATATGGGCAGTAAGATAGAAGCCGCTGAACTGGAAATAGGCGATGTTGCCCTTCAGCAGGGCGAACTTGACATCAATACCTTTGTCTGTGAATCCAGGATCGAAATATTCCAGTCCAGGTACATGCAGCGATGCGTACAATATGACCAACTCGTTATAACGGCTGACAACGTCCAGGGAGAAATTCATTTTAATGGCTGACAATTCCTCCTCGAGGGTTTTCAGGGAGTCAAGCCTGAGCGTCTGGGCAGCGGTGGGATTGGGCAGGGCACTGAGTTGGGCTACCTGTGTGCTCACCCAGTCGAGACCTATTCCCTTTTCCTTGAGGACAGAACCTATCAGCCCAGTGATGCTTGTGGAATGTTGCAGCACGATGGGATTGCCATTGTTGTCGGTCTCCACCTCGCCATTGGCCACCTGCGAATAGTACTTCAACGAGGGCTTGTATTTCATGGCAATCTCATAGTCGTCATGCTTCACGGCACGGTCCTGACTGGGTAGATACGCCACTTCCTCGGTGCCCGTCTTGTGGTTATTGAAGATCACGGCCAAGTGGCCGTCGTGAAGGGGCGAGCATACTTTGGCAAGCAGCGCCCTCAACTCTTCGTCGGTGACGGTCTCCTGCTTGTCGAGAGCCTCGAACTGCGGCAGGTATTCGTCGTAGACAGCATCCCAGTCAAGGCCATATTCTGCCTCATAGTCCCAGAGGGCATAATACTGGTTCAGTCCGTTCCACAAAATCTTGAACTTCTCGGCAAAGCAGGTGTCGGCCTTGCTGAAAGCCATCGCGTCGGGGTGGTCATAGGTCATCAGTTTATCGCTCTCTTCGCGGCAGGAAGAGAATGTCATCGTGAGGAGCGCGGCTCCCAAAATCATTATAATAGTCTTTTTCATCATTGTATCCTCCCTCATTTAGAAAATATAGTTGATACCCAGTTGGACGGCCGTGGTCGAGTTATAGCGGTAGTCCTTGTTCCTCATATACTGCTTGGTGGTGCTGGTGGTGCTGTAGTAATAGCGCACCTCGGCCTGAGCAGCCCAGTGGTTGGTAATGAGATACTCCAAGCCGATGCCGCCCACGAGACCGCAGTCCCAGCGCTGGTCGCGCGTGTCGTAGAAGTCCACCTTCTCGTCGAACTCGGTAGTCTTATTAGCGAAACTGTTCCAATCAGAACCTTTGCGATTACTGTTGAGCCAGTAGGCGCCATAGACACCCAGGTTGCAGAAACCGCGCAGACGCTCTCCGCCAAAGCGGAACGAGGCCATCATGGGCAGTTGCAGGTAGTTGTTGGTGAGTTTGTAGTTCACATCACTATAGACCACACGCGAGTGGCGGTAGTTCTTCTGCGTCCAGTTCAGGTCGGCACGCACGCCAAGCCAGTCGTTCACGTCATACTGTCCCGTCACGCCCAGGGTGACACCCCAGCGACCATCGACCTTGTAGTCGGTCATGTACTGCTGGTCCATGCTGAACACATTGTAGTCGGCACCGCCTGTCACACCGACCCTCCATTGGGCCTGTGCCGTCATAGCCGTCAATAAGGCAACGGCCACCAATAGTTTTTTTCTTAATTTCATTTTAAATTTGTATTACGTTTATGGTTTTATTTTATGATTACTCGAGGGTTACGACGACGAGTCGCTGACCGGCATCAAGGGCGGCCTTGATTTCCTTGTTGCCACTGGTCACCTTGCAACGGCTGATTTCGGGACCCTGTACGGCCTCTATCTTCAGTTTGCCGATTTGCGACTTGGACTCGTGGCCTGCAATAGTCCTCACTTCATAGACGCCCATGTGCATACCATCGAAGGCTCCATCGCTACCCCCCAGATCGATATACACTTCCTTCTGCTTGTCCTTCTTGACGGCTCCAGCCTCGACGATGGTGGCCTCCAGGGGGCGGTACTTGTTGAGCCACTCGGTGATACGGTTAGAAAGTCTTCCGAGGGCGTCGCGGATGGCCTGGTCGGAGGTGGAGAACGACGAGACGGTAGTTCCCTGTCCCTTGAACGAGGTATTGGTGATGATCTCGCCCGTCTTCGCATCCTTCAGCGTGAGCATGGCCTCGGCAATGCCTGTATAATAGGTGGAACTCTGTGTGTTGCCCTTTGAGTCCTTCCATGTCTGGGTGTTCGACTTTGCCTGAATATTGGTGATGACGGCATCGGCCACCAGATTGCCTTCCTCCACGATGTCGCCAAGTTGCAGCAGCCCGTCGTTAAAGCGGAAGCGGTAGGCACTGGAGAGTCCCTTGATGATGGCGTTCTTCACATCCTCCTCGTACTTGGTGGCCTGCACCGAGGTCTGGCCGGTCAATACGCCGGTGATGATCTTGCCCACGGCCTCGCCTGTCGACATCTTCTCGTCGTGGTGGGCATACTGCACATTACCCAGCGTAATCTGATACTTCCGGTTCCTGCCCTCCTGGGCATCCTGTGCCGAGACGGTCATGCTGCAGCAAAGTACCATCATTGCCAGTGCAACCAAAAATGAATTCCTTGTTTTCATCGTCGTTTTTTGTTTTTAAAGATTGATTATGATTAAAGTTTATATGATTCCTGCTTTTCTCATCTTCTTACGCTGTACCTCGCTCTGACATTATTATTTATATCCATTTTCATAAATGGAGCCTGTATTGGTCGATCTTCTTTCCATCTTCTTTTTCTTACAATCCTCTCGCGGAGGTCCCCAAAGGTATCCACTATTTTCGAGTAATCAGGGCGCGACTCATAATGATATTGAGACACCATGTTCTTTTCCTTGTGACGAAGCATGATCGATTGGCTTTCATCGGCATCCTCATGCTGATTGCTTTTCAAGGACACCTGTAACAGGCTCGGTTGGGCATGGTGGAACAAGTTCATCTCAAAATCCACTTTCAAAGGCGGAAGTGGGGGGAACCCGCCAGAATGCCTCCATGAAACGGCTGGACTAATCTGTGCCATCGCCATTGTGCAGCAAAGGAGGGCTGCCTGTACCATCATGAGAATCTTTTTCATATTCATTTATTTTATTACGTTTGTATTCTCGATTTCGAGTGCAAAAGTAGTCAGTTTTCAGGAAACAACAGTCTCATGGTAGGAAAAAAGAGTCTCAAAACGGGAAAAAGTAAGCCTGGCAGAGATTGCCAGGCTTCAGTATATCGATGAAATGGGCGATTTTGACACACAAAAAAAAATCCCACACCGTCCATAAACGATGTGGGACACATTATGATATTGGGTTGATTGGTTGATTAATTGCCTAACCAAGACGTTGATGTGCCGATAGTGGAATTGTTAGCCCTCAAACCGTAAGTAGCAAAAGGTATGACACCATGTCTCTCCTTATCGCGCTTGAGAGACTTAACAGCAGCCTCCACCTTTTCATCGGTACGTTCAAACTTATTGAAGTTGGTAACCTGTTTTAATGCATAATTGACGTCAGTGTTCTCGTATTTCAATACGACACCACCCTTCATCTCAACTTCCATATACACGGTGCCGATGATTTCTCTTAACTTCTCTTCATCGAAGTCGTTGATGTAAACCTGCATGGATACTACAAGTTCTTTCTTATCGTTAAACGCGTAACTGAGTGATCTCTGGAAAGTGCTGCTGGTAATCTCCTCAGTTTTGACTTCACCAGTGTTATAGGTATATCTAACCATCACTTTTCCGTCGGTAGAGATGGCCTTAAGGGCATCCAATCCCTGGGTGGTAACAGTGAATTCCGAAGTGGCAGACTTAAGATTGACAGGTACAACCTCGTCCTGAGGCTTTGGCTGCTCCTCTGGTGTTTGAGTGGTAACAGGATCATCATCACCACAAGCCACGAAACTGGCGGTCATCACACATGCACACATCAGTGCAAACACGTTCTTAAAGAAAATCTTTTTCATAAAATGTTGTTAATTAATAAATGGTTTAAATGGTTTATTATGTTGGTATTCTCAAATCCGAGTGCAAAAGTAGTCCATATTCAGGAAACAACTGTCCCACGGTGGGAAAATAGTGTCTCAAAACGTGAAAAGTAAGCAAAATACCCCTTTGGCGGAAGCCGCTTCCCCGATTAACGTGTCCTACTTGTGCTTCTTCATGTAATTATGGTAGGCATCCACCATCTTCTGACGCTGCTCGGGCGTGACGGTAATCATGCGGACATTGTAGCCCTCCTGGGGCACGAAACCATCCTTGGTGTAATTGAAACTGTAGTTCATATCGCCGTGTAGGTCATCATAGACCTTGCCGTCTTCGCCATAGAACAACTTCAGCCCTTTGGCTCTCTCGTCGTGCCCTTCGTCATTAAGGCCGCCCAGCCAACCCATCAGCGGCATCTCTACATTCCATTTGTTCATGGCAATGACGATATACTTCTTGCCGTCCAAGGTAAATTCGGGCAGCCTGTCGCCAAACGTCTTACGGTATTCCGACAGAAGATTCTCGTACATAATGACGGTCATCGGATCAGAATAGTCAATGCCCGCTTTCTTGTCGTCAGCAGCCTTCTTGCGCATATCCAGCATGTAACACAACGCCTTCGCAGCATCACCGTTCATCAGGTTTAATATAGCACCCATCATATTGTAGGTGATAACATGATCCTCAATGACGTACATGTCCATTTTATATGCACGCATCAACTAATCAATGTAGAACAAAA
>JAEEGL013782464.1_pt1 | contig 15639 bp, 14 predicted proteins | sample 9134231 | NCBI WGS metagenome assembly JAEEGL01 (sample SAMN16246548, study PRJNA631951) | gut metagenome | biome: gut microbiome; feature: rumen; material: fiber-attached | host: Bos | place: Iran: Karaj | collected 2018-10
CCGGCAGACGCGGATTCAGGGAAGAATACGGATCCTGGAATACGATCTGCATCTTCGTACGGTATTTGTTCATCTCGGAACGGCTCAGGTTGTAGATGTTCACACCTTCGTAATACACTTCACCGCTCGTTGGTTTGATCAGGTTCAGGACTGTTCTGCCGGTCGTTGATTTTCCGCATCCGGATTCACCGACCAGACCCAGAACCTGTCCCCTCTTTACGGTGAAGGAAACATCGTCGACCGCCTTGACCGAACCGATCGTACTCTGGAATACACCGCCCTTGATCGGGAAGTACTTCTTCAGGTTGCGGACCTCAATCAGATTTGTATTGTCAGTTGTCAAGATCTACACCTCCCGGTCTGTAGCAGCGGACCCAGTGATCCGGCTCCACTTCGACCAATTCAGGAACTCCAGCCCGGCAGTTTTCCTTGCAGAAAGCACAGCGCGGCCCGAAGGAGCAGCCTTCCGGCAGATCGGACAGATCCGGTACGTTGCCCGGAATGACATTCAGACGGGTGCCGGATGTACTCATATCCGGTCTGGATTCAATCAGGCCTCTGGTATAGGGATGCAGCGGACGCTCGAAGATCGTATTGACATCTGCAAGCTCCACGACCTTGCCGGCATACATGACCATGACCCGGTCGGCCATTTCCGCAATGACGCTCAGATCGTGGGTGATGAAGAGGATCGAGGTATCGATCTCCTTCTTCAGCTCGTTCATCAGGTCCAGAACCTGGGCCTGGATGGTAACGTCCAGTGCGGTTGTCGGCTCATCCGCTACCAGCAGCTTCGGCGAGCAGGCCAGGGCCATGGCAATCATGACACGCTGGCGCATACCGCCGGAAAGCGCGAACGGATAGTCATCCACAACACGCTCCGGATTCGGAATACGTACCCTGTCCAGAGCCTGGATGGCTGCCTTGTGCGCCTCTTCCTTGGACATCCCTCTGTGCTGCATCAGCACTTCTTCGATCTGAAAGCCGATCTTGAATACCGGATTCAGGGAAGTCATCGGTTCCTGGAAAATATAGGCGAGCTTGTTGCCGCGGATCTCACGCAGTTTGGCATCCGGCATGGTCAGGATCTCCTCACCATCCAGAATGATTTCTCCGCCTTCATATTTACCCGGAGGACACTCTACCAGTCTGCCGATGGACATGCAGGTAATCGACTTTCCGCAGCCGGATTCACCGACGATGCCCAGTGTTTCACCCTGGTAGACTTCAAACGATACATCATCAACCGCCTTTACGGTTGCGTTATGGCTGTGGAAGTAGGTCTTCAGGTTCTTTACTTCAAGAAGCGGCTTGTTTGTCTTGGTTTCTGTCATACAGGTCACCTCTTATTTCTGCATCTTCGGATCGATCGCATCGCGCAGACCATCACCGAGAATATTGAAGCAAAGAATGGAAAGGAAGATCATCACTCCCGGGGGTATCCAGTACCACCACTTGTTCTGCAGAACCATCAGGTTCCGGGCCTCCTGGATCAGGTTGCCCCATGTAGGCGTAGGCGGGGAAACACCCAGTCCGAGGAAGCTCAGCGATGTCTCGGTCAGAATTACGCTTGCCATGGACATCGTTGCATAGACGATGACATAAGCAAGTACGTTCGGGAACAGATGGGTGAAGATCTGCCGGCGGTTGGAGATGCCCAGCGCACGGCAGGCTTCCATATAATCCATCTCACGCAGCGACAGGATCTGTCCGCGTACAATACGAGCAATGCCCGGCCAGGACAGTACAGCGAGGATAAAGATCAGCGTCTTGATCGACTTGCCGAATACAGTCTGCAGGGTAATGCAGATCATCAGGAACGGGAAGCACATAAAGATCTCGGACAGACGCATGATGACCGTGTCCACAATGCCGCCGAAATAGCCGGCAACGGATCCCAGTACAATGCCGATCACGCATTCCATCGCTGTAACGGCTACCGCAACGCCCAGGGAGATGCGCCCGCCGTAGAACAGACGTACAAACAGGTCTCTTCCGATCTTGTCCGTACCCAGAATGTTCTGGGAGGACGGTGCTTTGTTCGCTGCACCGGGAATGACCTCATAGGTCTGATAGCGGGATGCCATCGGTACGATAATGCAGGACAGGATAATGATGATCAGAATGAACAGACTGATCATCGCCATCCGGTTGGCCCGCAGACGGCGCCATACACCGCGCCAGTAGGAGTCTTCCTTGGTTGATCTGCGGATGATTTCATCACGTGTTTCAGTCATCGGAATGCCTCCTAATCATACTTGATGCGCGGATCCGCTGCAGCGTACAGCAGGTCGGCGACCAAAGTGCCCAGCAGTGTCGCAAGCGTCAGCATCGCGTTGATGCCCAGCAGAAGCGGATAGTTGCGCGTTGTGGTCGCTTCCACCGAAAGCTTGCCGACACCCGGCAGTGAGAATATGGTTTCTGTCATTACGGCACCGGAAATCAGTCCGGGGATGCGGAATCCCAGCAGTGTGATGATCGGAATCATCGCATTGCGGAACGCATGTTTATAGATGATCACCTTTTCAGAAAGACCCTTCGCCCTGGCTGTACGGATGTAATCAGAACGAATCACTTCCAACATACTGGAACGCGTATACCGCATGAAGCTGGCTGTTTCCGCAAGACCGAGTACGATTGCCGGCAGGATCAGATGATACGCATGGTCGCCCAGACGTACCCAGAAGCCTGCGTTAACCTTGGAAGGATCGGTCAGACCGAAGATCGGCAGCCATTGCAGATCAATCGCGAACACCTTCAGCAGCAGCAGACCGGCAAAGAAAGTAGGCAATGCCAGTCCCAGCAATGAGAAGACCGTCAGGAAATTATCTATGAGCGAATATTGCTTCGTTGCACTGATGATACCGGCAGGAATACCGATGAGCATCGCAATGACCAGCGCAGCCAGAGCCAGCGCGAAAGTACAGCCGATGTTCTCACCGATAACCTGGATGACGGGCTTGTAGTGCTTTGCCGACCAGCCGAAGTTGCCGTGCAGGGCTTCTACGATCCAGTTCCAGAACTTTACATAGAACGGAAGCTTCGGATCCAGCTTTGCCTGCAGCGCAGCCTTCAGCTCAGGTGTCATTCTCGGGTCCATAATGTTGGAAGTGATACTTCCGGGTGCCTTATCAATAATGAAGAACAGAATGAAAAGAATACCCAGAAATACCGGAATTATCTGAAGAAGTCTTCTGATTGTATAGTTTTTCATAGAACTTCCTCCCTTCAATCAATATCTCTGTATTCAGAGTTTCAAGCAACAGAATCGGTAGCGCCGGTTCTTTTCCCGAATCAGCGCTACCGATCTGATCAATGATCTTTTGTAAGATCCGTTACTTAGTCAAGAGTAACCTTGCCAAGCAGCTCTGTGAAGTCAGTGTAGACTCCGATGTCATCCAGACCATGGACTCTGTTATTGACAGCCCAGATCTCGGAACGGTAAGCAACGATCGCTGTCGGAACCTGCTCGTTCTGGATGATAGCCCACTCTTTGTAGATTTCAGCTCTCTTTTCCTGATCAAACTCTGTCAGACCAGCCTTGATCAGTTCCTGAGAATGCTCGTCTCTCCAACCGGAAGCGTTGAATCCGCCTTCGCTGTAAGCATCCGCATCGAACAGTCCTCCTGTAGGATCCGGGTCAATGCTCAGAGAGAAGCCCATTGTGTAGATGTCGAAGTTCTTCTCACCCGGCTTTGCGTCCATTGTCTCATGGGCAACCGTGTTGAAGTCCATCATGTCAACGACCAGGTTGACGCCGATCTGCTTCCAGGAGTCATATGCCATGGAGCTCAGTGTTCCCGGCCAGGAAGCCTCTGTGTAAACCAGCCAGTGCAGATCCATACGGACACCGTCCTTCATACGGACACCGTCTGTATCTCTCTGATCCCAGCCAGCCTCATCCAGCATCTGGTTAGCCTTGTCCAGGTCATACTCATAAGCGTTCAGCTCATCGTCACCAGGATAAGCCCAGCTTGTCTTGGAGATCGGAGCCATGCCCAGAGCAACCAGATCCAGGGAACCGTACTCGTTCATCAGGAAGCTTCTGCGGTCAAGCGCATACAGCAGAGCCTGACGTACTTCGATCTGCTCGAGTGTCGGACGTGTTGTGTTGAAGCACATGAATGTGTAGCCGTTGGCCAGGTAGCTGATCAGGTGAGCATTCGGCAGAGCCTCAATACCCTCAACGTTCTCCAGCTTAGCAGCCGGCTGGCAGAAGTCGATCTGACCGTTCTGCATAGCGCCGAGCAGTGTATCCTCGGAAACTTCCAGCATCTGGAACTCTTCGATTGCAGGAATGTTGTCTGTATCCCAGTAATCCGGGTTCGGTACAACACTTATATACTGCTTCGGAGCCCAGCCCTTCAGTGTGAACTGACCGCAGCCCATCGGCTTGTCGTTCAGAGCGCTGAGTGCTTCGAAACTGTCATGAGCATAGTAAGCCTCGCTCAGGATACCGTATGTGAAGTTCTGCAGGTTTGCAGGGGACGGGTCTGTCATTGTGAAGGCAATGGTCTTGTCATCGATGACATTGATGTCCGCAATTGCAGCACCGACAGCGGTACGAGGACCGGCATAGTCTGCTTCCTTGATTGTGTTGTAGGTGTAGGCAACGTCATTCGCTGTCAGCGGTGTGCCGTCAGAGAATGTCAGGCCGTCACGCAGTGTGAATGTGTAGACTGTCTTTGTCTCTTCGTCCAGCTCCCATGTAGCCAGCTCAGGGACGTACTCACCTGTACCGTCAACATCTACCAGGCCGTCGAAGATCAGCGCTGTGATGTAGCTGTCATACACGTTGTCAGACAGAATCGGGTTGAAGACTCCCTCGAATCCGCTTGTACCGAACTTCAGAATCTGATCGCCGGCAACAGGAGTCTCTTCGCCACCCTCATTGCCGCCATCGTTTCCGCCGGAGCAACCAGCGAGAACCGCGACAGCGAGAAGTGAACTCAAAGCTGTTTTGAATCCTTTTTTCATTTCTTTCTCCTCCCTTAGCGGAAAACGTCAAAAGACCGCTTTTCGCTAATGTACTTATTATATTAGTTTTCACCAAAATTTCACCGCAAATGTATTCTTTTTTTGTATATACGTACATGAATTATGAAAATTTGCTGAAAACAATGATTTGCTTGTCTGTTTGTTTACAATGATAGGGCTTTCATTATTGTGCATTAAAAAACTGCACCGTTCAGGTGCAGTTCCTTTGTTTTACTCTGTTCTTTCTACGATCGACTTCAGGATCTGTACACAGGTGTCAATGCCCAGCTCTCCGCTGTCGAGGCAGACTTCGTAGTTCCTTGCGTCTCCCCATTCAATCTCTGTATAGATCTGGTAGTAGGCCCGGCGCTGCTTGTCCTTGTCCTTCAGACGCTTCAGCGGCTTCTCCGCTGTTTCACCGTAGACCTCCACGATCCGCTTGGCTCTCTTCTCAATGTCCGCATGGACGAATACTTTCAGTACATCATCCCTGTCCTTGAGAATATAGTCTGCGCAGCGGCCGACGATGACGCAGCTCTCCTTGTCCGCCAGTTCCTTGATGATGCCGCTCTGGATCTGCCAGATCTGGTCTTCGTTCGTCATGCCCGGGTAGTAGCCTCTGCCCAGCATGGAGGAGAATCTGCCCTGGGAGCTGTCTTCTCCCTTGCTTTCAATATAGGATTCCGCAAGTCCGCTGCGTTCAGCGACTTCACCGATGATCTCCCTGTCATAGCACTTGATGCCGAGTTCATCCGCCAGCTGGCGTCCGATGGTTCTTCCTGCACTGCCGAACTCACGGCTGATCGTAATCACTTTGTATGTCATAGTGTCTCTCCTGTGCGGCACAGTGCCGCTTCCCCTATTAATGTATTACCACATTCCGGGGGAAAATAAAAGCCGCGGCAGCTGCCGCAGCTTTACTGCTATACGCCGAACTTTGCGCGGACAATATCCGCTACAATGCCGACTTCTTCTGCACAGATCTCGTCTGTTTCCGCTTCTGCCATGACGCGCACCAGCGGCTCTGTACCGCTCGGTCTGACCAGCAGGCGCCCGTTCCCGGCAAGGTGTTCGTTGACCTCATCGATCGCTGCTTTGACCTCAGGATCATTCATCGCTTCTTCCTTGTCCCGTACACGTACGTTGACAAGAAGCTGCGGATAGATCTTCAGGCCTTCCCTAAGCTCCAGAGCGCTCCTGCCGGTATCCTTCATGATCGTCAGGAACATCAGTGCGGTGACCAGTCCGTCACCGGTCGCTTCGTGTTCCTTGAAAATGATGTGGCCTGACTGCTCACCGCCCACGATATCATCTTCCTTGACCATCTGCTCATACACGTACTTATCGCCGACCTTTGTGGACACAACCCGGATGCCTTCCCGTTCCATCGCCTTGAACAGACCCAGGTTCGCCATGACCGTCGTAACGACAGTATCGTTCTTCAGTTCCCCGCGGTCACGGAAGTACTTGCCGGTGATGTACAGGACATGGTCTCCCGTGAGGAGTTCTCCGTCCGGGGCAGCCATGATCATCCGGTCTGCGTCACCGTCGAATGCCAGACCGAGATCATACTCCCCTTCCCGGACAGCTTCCTGCATTTCTTCCGGATGAGTGGAGCCGCACTTTACATTGATATTGATGCCGTTGGGCTGGTTGTTGAGCATGGTTACTTCCGCGCCCAGTGCCTCCAGCACTCGCTCTGCTGTCACGGTACTGGATCCGTTGGCGGTATCTGCCACCAGCTTCATCCCCTTCAGGTCCACCGGGAATTCATGTGTGATCCAGTCAATGTAGTCCTCCAGGCCGCGCTCATAATCGATGACCTTGCCGATGTTTTCCATCGTACGGTACGGAAGATCCGTCAGACCGTCAATATAATCCTCGATCAGATCCTCAACCTCTGCACGCATCTTCAAGCCATCGTTGGAGAAGATCTTGATGCCGTTGTCATAGAAAGGATTGTGGCTGGCGCTGACCATCACACCGCAGGCAAAATCATGCGTACGCACGATATAGGACACCGTCGGTGTCGGGCAGACACCGATCAGGTACGCGTCACAGCCCTCTGCCGCAATGCCTGCCGCAAGCGCATGCTCAAGCATATCGCTGGAAATCCGCGTATCCTTGCCTATAACAATCCTGCTTCTGCCGTTCTCACTGAAATACCAGCCGAGGTATCTGCCGATTCTGAACGCTGTCTCTGCGTTCAGTCCGGTATTTGCCTGTCCTCTGATACCATCTGTTCCGAAATATCTACCCATTGTTCACTCCCGTTCCGCTGTCTGCGTCTTCGTCACTGTTGGACTCACCCAGTACATTCAATGTATAGGTCGCGTCCATCAGGGTATACTTCACCAGTCCTGAGGAAGGCTGCTCGATCAGCAGCGGGAACTCCATCAGGCCGGGCTTCGCTTCGCTCATATCCACGTAGACATAGATATCATCCGCAGTTATGTCCGCAATGTTGGCGGCCGAGCCGAATACCATTACGCTTGTCGTCGTCTTGTTGTCCGGCTGGGACGCTTTGTAATTGTTCGTATTGTTCCTGTAGTTGATCTTGACACCGTCAATGACCCGGCTCTCCCCTTCCGCCAGCGTTACGTTGATCGTAATCTGGTTGATATTGGAAGAGTTCACGCCCGAAGGGAGTGTAATCGGCCTGAGCAGTGTGGAATCCTTGGTGATCGTGGATGCGTTCAGCGAGACAATGACCTTGTCAATCTGGCCGATCACACTCTCCGGACCGTAGATGGTTACCGTATGCTGGTCCATCGTAATGGAATCGATAGCCATGCCGTTCGGCACTTCACCGCTGACTTCCACTTCAATCGCAACGGTCTTGTTCGGTGAAGTCACCGGCACGGTCACATGGATCGTACTGGGGACGATATCCGCGTTTACCGGCTGGCCGGATGAGTTGTAAGCGATCAGGTGCGCATCCTGCTCAAAGGTAGCGGACTGGTCGCCGACATCGATCAGTGCCTTGACGAAAGCGATGGAATCCAGGGTATCCTTGGAAGCCCGTACGTTGACACGGGAATAATCGAATATCGGTGTTCCTACACTGTAGATGCTGTTGATCCGGTCCAGATTGATGAAATCATAGGACAGATCAAACTGGCGGGTTGTCTTCTTCTTCAGTGTGATGTAGGCGACCGAAGGATCCACCATGATGTCCACACTGTCGCCGAAGCCTTCCGTCGTCAGCCGCACTTCATGCTGGCCTTCCGTCAGGCCTTCCAGATCCGCAAGTACGATGCCGCGGGAATTGTAGGCCGCAGTGACGGCAGCGGCGTCACCGCTGATGCGCACTGTCGCTGTTTCCGGCAGACCGCTCAGTTCAAATGTATCTGAATTGTATTTGGCACTGACGGACACTCCTGCCATATCCCGGCTGTAATTCATCGTGGAGATCTTCGTCCCATTGGTCAGATTAACAGAGATATACAGAATGATGGCCAGTATCAGAGCTACGATTCTGGTATAGCGGGGATTGAACAGTGTCCGGTCAATGAAGGACGACAGGGAACGGATGATGCGGATCATCGATTCACTGATATGTTCATAGGCCTGCGGTGCTGCAGAGTACTGTTCCCGGATATCGGGCGCGCTCTTTTCCTGGGTGCTTTCCTTTCTGCGGTTTTCACTCATCAGCGATCACCTCCTGTCTCACGGCCGGAGAGTTCATCGACCATGTTCAGTGTCTTCTGCAGTTCTTCATCCAGCCCGACAATGGCGGATACATCCAGTTTGGAAGTATCGTAAAGGCTTGCCGGCTCTGCGGGCTTCTGTACTGCAGGCTCTTTCTGCACCGCTGCTTCTTTCTGCTCTGCTGGTTCCTCCCGGTTCTCCAGGCGCCGGATGGACGCTTCCCGCGCCTTCCGGACCTCTTCCATCGTCATCCTGGCAGGCTGGGCCGCTTCCTCAGGCTCAGGCTGTGTCTCCTGCTTTGCCTTTTCCTGGGCTGCCAGATAGGCCTCCCTTGCCCTTCTTGCCTGTTCCTCACGCTCCGCTTCGAAGCGGGCTGTTGTTTCCGTCTGCGGATAGTCCGGCACCGTTGTTTCCTTGCTGTGAACCGGCATCTTGATGGCTGATGTATCATCCGAGAAACGTTTCTCTTCCTTGACTGCCGGCTTCTTCGGCCTGGAGCGCATACCGCTCAGAAGACCGCGTCTCTTTTTCTTTTCCGTACGCGGCTGCTGTTCGATGCGGATCTCAGGCTCTTCTTCCTTCGGAACGGTATGTACAACACCGTTGGCTACGATTTCCTCGGTGTGGATCTTCTCCGGATTCTCCTGCTTTTTGAGGGCGAGCTTGCGCAGCACCATCGTCTCCGAAAGATTCTGCTTTTCCCGTTCCGGCTTCTCCTGCTCCGCGATCAGGACATCACGTCCCGCTGCTGCACTGCGGCTCTCCTTGACTTCGGATTCTTCGCCGCAGATTACTCTCGTCAGATACGTAAAGAGTTCTTTCTCCGTCCGATGCTCCATCTTGCCGTTCTGGGTAGTGCTGATCTGGCCGGTTTCCTCGGATACGATTACTGTCACCGCATCGGTGATTTCCGAAATGCCGAAAGCAGCACGGTGCCTCGCACCGAAGCGGGAAGGCAGATCCAGATTGGTCGGCGGGAAGTAGGCACTGGCACAGGCGATCTTGTCGCCCTGGATGATAACCGCACCATCATGAAGCGGTGTTGTCGTCACAAAGATGGATGTCAGCAGTTCCTGCGTCACATTGGAATTCAGCTTGATTCCTGTCGCAATATAATCATCCAGCGACTGGGACTGTTCTATGGTAATCAGCGCGCCGGTCATGTTCCGGGACAGGTTCACTGCTGTATTGGTGATGATCCTGACCAGTTCTTCCTTCTCGTTCCCCGTCAGTGTGGTTATGCGGGAAAACATATTGGATTTTCCCAGCCTTTCCAGAATGGATCGGATTTCCGGCTGGAAAATAATGATGAATGCCAGAAGGCCCCAGTTGATGAAGATCGTCGTAAAATACTCTACGGTCTTCAGTCCGAGAAGCTTGGAAGCGAAATCCAGTATCAGAAGAAAGAGGATACCCTTGAAGATCTGGATCGTTCTGTTGTTGGAGCGAACGATGCGGATGGCATTGTAAAGCGCGAACCAGATAATCAGAATATCCAGAACCATTACAGTTACCGTCCTCACGGTCTCGAAGAAATTGAATCCTAAACCAGACAAGACACATCACTCCTCTCAGGCAATCATTATATCATAAATCAATGTATCCTACGCCAACCTTGGTTTATTATAGAAACAGATATACAAGGAGACCTTATGACAGCGTACATACAGTATATGAGGGACGGTTTTCCTCTGTCCGTACTTGAATTCCCCGTTGCGGATCCCGACTGCCTCTTCCAGATCTGCCACGGTGCCTGGGAGCACAAAGAGCGCTATACACCGTTCGCTGAGTTCCTGCAGTCGCAGAACATCGCCGTCGTCATCGCCGACCAGCGCGGACACGGCCGAAGCGTCACCGCAGACCATCCGAAGGAGTACATGAGGGACTACAACGAGATGGTCGAGGACCAGTGGGAGGTCAGTGTAAAATTCAAGGAGAAGTACCCCGGGAAGAAGCTCTTTCTCTTCGGCCACTCCATGGGCAGTATGATTGCCCGCCTCTATCTCAGAGAACATGACAATGAAATCAAAGGCCTGATCCTGACAGGAACCGCCAACCCCAACCCTGCCGGTGCGTTCGGTGCCAGGCTCTGCGGACTGATTTCCCTGTTCTCCGGCGGCAAGCACGGACACAGCAGAATCATCGCGTCCCTGTCCGGACTGGACAGCGATCTGTCCAAATGGCTGTCCTATTCCCAGGGCAACATCAAGCGCAACATCGAAGACAAGGAAGAACTGACCCGCTTCGACAACAAAGGATTCGCCACTCTGTACGCCATGAGTACAGCCATGCGCCGTACCGATGCCTTCCACGTATCCAATCCGTTGCTGCCGATCCTTTCCGCCAACGGCAAGGATGACCCGGTAACCGGATTTGAAAAAGGGCTTGAGGATTCCCGCCGCTTCCTGGAAAAAGCCGGATACAGCAATCTGACATTCATTACCTACAACAATATGATGCATGAAGTCCTGAATGAAGACGATCACGATATTGTATACAAGGACATTCTGGACTTCATCCACAGCAATCTGTAAACTCCCTTCCCGGGAGTTTTTTAAAACCGCATTCCTGCGGTTTTTTCTATCTGAATCTTACTGCTGTTCCGTACGCCATGACCTCCGCAGCGCTCTGCATGATCGAAGACGATGCGTATCGTACACATACGATGGCATCGGCACCGAGGTCTTCCGCTTCCTGTACCATACGCTTTGTCGCCAGAGCGCGTGCATCATTCATCATGTCGTTGTACTTAACCAGTTCGCCGCCGACAAGCGTCTTCAGCCCGGCACCGATATCCTTGATCGCGTTCACGGTCTGGATCGTGCTTCCTTTGACGAGTCCGAGTATTTCCAGTTCTGTTCCGCTGATGGTTTCAGTAGTTGTCAAGATCATCTGTTTCTCCCTTCCGGATCTCTTCGATCCTGTCATGCAGCACTTTGATCATCCCCATGCCCAGCGCAAGCAGGTATACCGCATACAGCATCTTGACGATATGCGGCATTTCATTGTCGAACAGGAATACCATGATTCCCGCAGGACAGAACGCAATGAACAGGAGGCCGACAATCAGTGCAGATGTGGTTTGCTTTTCATGTGACTCACGCATATTCATATTATATCACAGTAAAGGTGCAGGCATTTCTGCCCGCACCCTTTTACATGATCTTTTCCGCTTTTGCGGCCTTTCTGGCTGCTCTGCGCTTCTTCAGCCAGTCAAGCAGCTTCTTCAGCCCCCACAGCACCGGAGCCGCAACAGCCGCCACCGGAATCAGCCGGATCACTGTCAGAATGAACTGCTGGACCAGCCAGACAAAGAACGTTCCTGTCCACTGCAGGGTCGAGATGAACCGCTGCCCGAAGTTTCCGGTATACAGATCATTGTTTGTTTCGGTATATACCATGACTTCGCGTACGTTGAGGTACACCGTGGAGTACTGGATGTCCGTGTCCATATCACTGAGCATATTCCGGTACTGCTTGAGGGAAGATTCCACTTCACTCAGACGGCGTTCCACCGTGATCATATCCTCTACGGTCTGTGCGCTCTCCAGCATCTGCAGCAGCCTTTTCTGCTGGATCTCCAGGCTTTCGATCTCCGTACTGACGGAGCTGTAGCGCTTGGTGATGTTTTCAATGTTTGTGCTCAGGCTGGTCACCTTTCCTGTTCCCTGCATGTCATTGATGAACGGGTAGAAACTATCGGAAGGCACCCGCAGTGTCATGGACAGGGAACGGGTTCCCCGGCTGCTGTAGCCGCGCCAGCTGTTGTCATAGTCATAGGCGTTCTCGTTCTCGATCATGACACCGTACTGGCTGATCCACGTTCTGATGTTCTTGAGGGTTTCCTCGTAGTCCAGCGTTTCAATGTCCAGCCTGCCTGTGTAGACCAGCTTTTCACCGGTCAGAGCGCTCTCCGCACCGCTCTCCTCATCTCTTTTGTACTCCTCTGCCTGCATTGCCGGTGATTCATACTCGTCGTACGCTGCATTGCCTGCATCAGCGATGCCTTCCGAGGTGTAATAGTACGCATTGTCACTGCCTCCATCCTTGGCGGAGCAGGCCGTGAGCACCATCAGTGCGCTCAATGCTGCAATCCATCTTTTCATTCATGGCCTCCTATTTCAGATCATGCAGTTTTCCGTTCTTCAGCATGATCCTTCTGTCGCTCAGCTTGGATACTTCATCGGAATGGGTCACGACAATGATCGTCTTTCCGTATTTCTCCGCAAGCATCTGGAACAGTCTGATGATCTCCTGTTCTGTTTCCGTATCCAGGTTTCCTGTCGGCTCATCCGCAAAGATCAGGTCTACATTTCCGGCAATCGCTCTGGCGATTGCGATGCGCTGCTGCTCACCGCCGGACAGTCTGTTGATCAGTCTGTCCGCCTTGGTATTTACGATGCCTACCATATCCAGCAGGGCATAGGCCAGTTCCTTGTGGTTTTCCGGCAGAGAATTGTCTGTTTCCGTCATTGCCAGCAGGATGTTCTCCATGCCGGTCAGGTAATTGATCAGATTGTAGGACTGGAAGACAACACCGGTCTTGTTGCGGCGGTATTCGTACAGACCGATTTCATCGATATCCTGTCCATCGTAGTACAGCTTGCCGGATTCCTGCTTGTCCAGACCGGCCATAATGCTCAGAAGCGTCGTCTTGCCGGATCCGGAAGGACCCAGAATGGTATAGAATGTGCCTCTTTCGAATTCATAGCTCAGGTCCTTCAGGATATCCCTCCGGTATCCACCGTCGATGTAGCCGTAATTGATATTCTCCAGTTTCAGTATGGTATCCATGGTTCCTCCTAATTCTGCTCCAGCAGGATCTGTTTCGGGTTCAGCCGCATGATCATATAGGAAGGAATCAGGATTGCGATCAGGACCACTGCCGCACCGAGGATATAGATTTCCCCGATCAGCTTCGGGGATACCCGCACTTCATACTCCGACAGGAGCTCTTCCTGGGTGACTTCCGTAAAGTAGTTGGTATCACCGTAGTAGTAATAGCCGCCGTTGTTGGCCTCTTCGTACTGGGCATCCGATTCGGTCTGGTAGGAAAGGACAGCATCTCCGACCTTTCCGGCGATCAGCGATCCGCTGAGCACAGCCAGCGTAAAGCCGACCAGCGCGATCAGGATCAGTTCATAGAACAGCTGCAGTACGACCTTCACCTTGGACACACCGATGCTCATCAGCACACCGATCTCGTACTCCCGCGTTTTCAATGTCAGCGCGGTAATGAGCGTGATGATGACCACTGCGTTGATGATCACGATCCAGACTACGAAGTTGGCGAAGAAGCTCATGGTGTCCAGCGGTCTGGCCATCTTCTTGAACTGTTCATTGTTGGCATTCAGCCTGGTATAGTCTGAGAGATCATCGGTATGATCCTCTACGAAATCATCGACATACAGTGGATCATCCAGCAGATAGACCACCCGGTTCGGGGTTTCCAGGCTTTGCAGCTGCTGTTCCAGATCCGCGTCTGCATAAGCCTCCGGATACTGTGAACTGTAGTACTCAAACTGCAGCCGTGTGATATCCTGCTGGTTTTCCGTGAATGTGCTCAGCGGGATGAGCAGAATATTCTGGGGGTTTTCATACGGTGACATCCAGCGGTAGTAGTCCGAGTTGGGATCCGCCTCGTTCAGGTTCTGATAGATGCCGATGATCTCCAGCTGAAGATCAAACTCCTCCACGGTGCGTCCAATCGGATCCAGCCACTCTTTCGCCCACGTATCCAGCACGGATACCGTAATGGTATCGCCGACCTTCAGACCATTCTGTTCCGCAAGCTGTTCGGTAATCAGTACAACCTTGCTGGCATTGTCCAGATCATTCTGGTTGAAGTATCTGCCGGACGTCACGGTAAATGTACCTTCCACCAGTTCGATCATATTGTCCGTACCGTTGGCATACAGCATCATGGTCGGCTCTACATATTCCATTTCGGTACCGTCTTCCATGATGATGGAGCCGCCGTGATTGTTCTCTTCGTAGTCATTGTTGAGCTTTACGTAGTCGAAATCACGTGCGTACGCTGTTGTATTCGTGAGGTAGTTCATGGCCTTGACATGCTCATCCCGGGCGATTCTCAGCGCGGTTTCCTTGTCCAGCCGGGGATAGTTCCGGTAAGCGGCTTCCTGCTCATCCGCGTCCTCCAGCGAATCTGCATAGCGCCAGAAAGCATCGTAGTCCACTTCATAGCTCACGGCAGCCCGCATACGCTGCCTTGTCAGGACCTTGGCATTGTCCGCCGCCTGCGATACACCCAGCCCCAGAATGACCAGATTGCCGATCAGGAAGAATGTAATGATCAGCAGTACCGTCTTTGTCGGCTTTCTTGTTATATATTTCCAGGCTCTTTTGAATGCGTTCATTCCTTGCCTCCTTGTTTATTCTCCGGAACCTTCACCGGAGTCTCCTCCTTCGGATCCTCCCTCGCTGCCGGATCCTCCTTCCTCCGATTCTCCGGAAGAAGGATTCGCGTTGTACCTGACAGTGACCTGGTCCGATGACTTGATCATCAGCTGCGTATTGTCTCCTGTCGCAACGGTTGTACCGTTTACCGTGATTTCCACATTCGCTACCGAACTGTCTTCAGTGTACGTGCAGCTGAGTCCGTTGGCATTGCAAAAGCTCTGGGCAGCGCTCAGGCTGTCCGCATCGCTTCCGGAAAGCACAACATCCTTCGGTGCCGGCTTGGGCGTACTTGTCGGTCTCGGTCCCAATGACACCTGGTAGCTGATCCTGGCATCCAGATTCAGCGGACGCTCACAGCCGTCCTTGGCAATGCCCTGGTTGGTATTGTCGCAATGGATTGCCACAATCGCATCCTTCGGGTAATCACTGTATACACGGGTAGCGTACGCTCCGTACTCACCGGCCTGGATCCTTGCGCCTCTGGTATTCAGATCATCAATGTAGTTCTCCAGTTTGAAGTAGTTCACACCGATCCACTCATCCGTCGCTGTTTCCAGACGCGGCAGATACAGGGATACCGTAACTTCCAGC
>JAEEGL015483621.1_pt1 | contig 15639 bp, 17 predicted proteins | sample 9134231 | NCBI WGS metagenome assembly JAEEGL01 (sample SAMN16246548, study PRJNA631951) | gut metagenome | biome: gut microbiome; feature: rumen; material: fiber-attached | host: Bos | place: Iran: Karaj | collected 2018-10
CATATGGAAGCATAGCTCAGCTGGTAGAGCACCTGCCTTACAAGCAGGGGGTCACAGGTTCGAGCCCTGTTGTTTCCACCATTCCGTGGGAATAGAAAAGGTCCGGGAAATGCTGATCATTCAGTCATTTTCCGGGTTTTTGCTAAACTGGCGCATTTGTTTGAGAGGTATGGAAGACGATGTTTATTGATGTTAATGGTGTAAAGCTTTTTTATGAGGTAAAAGGTGAAGGCAGACCGCTGATCATGATTCACGGAAACAGCGAAGACCACACGATCTTCGACGTGGCAAGCGATATTCTGAAAGAGCACTTCACTGTTTACCTTCTGGACTCGAGGGATCACGGCCAGAGCGAAAAGGTCCCGGGCGATCTTCACTATGACGATTTTGCCGACGACGTCATTGCTTTTATGAACGCTTTGGATCTGAAGGATGTCGTGTATTACGGATTTTCGGACGGAGGGATCATCGGCCTGCTGGTAGCTCTGAAAAAAACGGACAGGATCAGCAGGATGATCATCAGCGGAACGAATCTGACGCCTGCCGGGGTCGTGCTGTGGATGAAACTGCTGGTCAAAGTGCTTCTCTTCTTCACGAAAGACCACAAAATGAAGATGATACTCACGGAACCGAATATTGACCCCTCGTCCCTGAAAGAGATCCATATCCCGACGACGGTGATCGTGGGGGAGAAGGATGCCGTCACGATGAAGGAAACGAAGGAGATCGCGGACAATATTCCGGACGCCAAGCTGATCATCGTTCCGAAAGCAGGACATGGCAGTTACATCGTCCATAAACCTGACATTGCGGAAATGATCCTGAAAGAAACAGGGACCAAGTAAACAAAGAATTCCCAGCTAATAACACATAAACCTTCCGTCTGCTGTAGCAAGCAGACGGAAGGCGTTTTTTCATTTGATACTGTAAGACAGAAGGCTTCGGTTTTACAGATCGTATGCCATGTGATATAATTCCATAGTTAAGGTGGTGTAATATGCGGATTTTAGGAATTGATCCCGGGTATGCCCTGATCGGCTACGGTGTCATCGATTATGATGGTGCCCGGTCGTTTCATGTGGCTGCATACGGAGCGATATCGACGGAACCGAAGACGCCTTTTGAACTGCGTCTGAAAAAAATATACGACGATCTAAATTACATCATCGGCCGTACGAAACCGGATGTTCTCGCCATTGAAAAACTGTTTTTCACCAACAACAAGACGACCGGAATCGGTGTCGGGGAAGCGCGCGGTGTCATACTTCTTGCTGCTGCTCAGGCGGGACTCGAGGTCTTTGAGTATACACCCAATGAAATAAAACTTTCTGTTACCGGATATGGACGCGCAGAAAAAAAACAGGTCATGGAACTGACAAGGTATCTGCTGAACCTGAAAGAACTGCCAAAACCGGATGATACTGCAGATGCGCTGGCAGTCGCTATTTGCCATGCTCATACATCCAGCAGCGATCTGTCACGCTTTATCAAAGACTGACCGGAGGAAAGATATGATTTATTCACTGAACGGAATACTTGCTGAAAAAACAGAAGGAGCCGTTGTGATCGAATGCAACGGAGTCGGATATCTGGTCTCCTGTTCCTCGAATACACTTTCTTCCCTGCCTTCAGTAGGGGAGGAAGTATTTCTGTATACAGTATTCACGATCAAGGAAAACGCGGTGGAACTGGCAGGATTTTCCACCATAGAAGAGCGGGAACTTTTCAAAATGCTCTGCACGGTGAGCGGAGTCGGTCCGAAGATCGCTTTTTCTGTGTTGTCAAGTTATGTGCCGGACAGACTTGTGATCCTGATCGGAAGCGGAGATTCCAGAGCGATTACCTCCTGTCCTGGAGTCGGTCCGAGGCTGGCTCAGCGCATCGTAGTGGAACTGAAAGATAAGGTTACGGGATTTGCTATCGGCAACGCAGTAAGTCAGCCGGAAAAAGGTTCGCAGGCTTCCAATTTCGGAGAGGCATTGGCCGCACTGGTCTCGCTGGGATATTCCAGTGGGGAAGCATCCAAAGTTCTTTCCACGCTGGACACCTCTGAGCCTATTGAGGTATTGATTACGCAAGCATTACGCATCTTTGACAGGAGATGAGATCATGAATGATTTTTTTGATGACCGTGTGATTGAACCGACGATGACTCCTGAGGATGTGGATGTTTCTGCAAGCCTCCGGCCATTGATGCTCGCGGATTTCATAGGGCAGAAGGGAGTCAAAGATAATCTTGCAATCTATATGGAAGCGGCGAGGGCAAGGAACGATTCGCTGGATCATATTCTTCTTTACGGCCCTCCTGGACTCGGAAAAACAACTCTTGCTCAGATCATCGCACGGGAGATGGGCGTGAATATCAGGATCACATCCGGACCTGCAATTGAAAAACCTGGTGACCTTGCGGCTCTTCTGACAAGCCTCTCACCCGGAGATATCCTGTTTATCGATGAGATTCACAGACTATCCAGAGCTGTTGAAGAGGTGTTGTATCCGGCGCTGGAGGATTTTGCACTTGATATTATCATCGGGAAAGGTCCGGCGGCAAGGTCAATCAGAATCGACCTGAAGAAGTTCACTCTTGTCGGTGCTACTACAAGGTCTGGCAGCCTTTCCTCCCCTTTAAGAGACCGCTTCGGAATGCTTCTTAAACTGGACCTTTATTCACCGGAGGAGCTTGCAACGATCGTGAAGCGCTCGGCCGGTATCCTGAATGTACCGATGGAGAGCGAGGAAGTGGCGCTGGAAATCGCAAGAAGGTCCAGAGGAACGCCGAGGATCGCGAACAGATTGCTGAAGCGGGTTCGCGACTACGCACAGGTTCTGGGGGACGGCGTCCTGACAGTCGATCTTGTAAGAGATGCTCTTGAAAAAATGGGGATAGACCATTCTGGGCTGGACAAGCTGGATAGAAGGCTTCTTGCAGCGGTGATCGATTATTATGGCGGCGGACCTGTTGGATTGGAGACGCTGGCAGCGATGCTGGGTGAAGATGCTGTCACACTGGAAGACGTTTGTGAACCGTATCTGATGCAGAGCGGTTTCCTGACGCGTACGGCAAGGGGAAGATGCGTGACGCCCCTTGCATATGAACATCTCGGAAGAGAAAATCCTCTTCAGGAACGTATCACGCAGCAGTCGCTCTTCGACATTGATTAATACCGGCAGGAGTTCAGAATATGAGAATCGCCCCTGATTGGACCGACTATGAGCTGATCGACGCATCGGATGGAGAACGTCTGGAACGATGGGGAAAGATCGTACTGGTGAGACCTGATCCTCAGGTGATATGGAAGACGCCTCGTAAGGATGTGCTGTGGGAAAAGGCGGATGCGGTCTACCATCGGTCTTCCTCTGGAGGGGGTTCCTGGGAGTATTTCTCCCGGATTCCTGAGGAGTGGACGATTGGCTGGAACGATCTTACTTTCTATGTTTCTCCGACAAGTTTCAAGCATACCGGTGTATTCCCGGAACAGGCTGCAAACTGGAAACTTTATCAGGAACTGATCCGAAAAAGCAGCAGGCCTGTCAAGGTTCTGAATCTGTTCGGATATACCGGGATCGCGACATTGGCTTGTCTGCAGGCGGGTGCGTCCGTATGCCATGTTGATGCAAGCAAGGGTATGGTCAATCAGGCGAAGCGCAACGCGGAACTGTCGGGACTTTCTGACAGATCAGTCCGTTGGATCGTTGATGACTGTAAGAAATTCATACGACGGGAATACCGGAGAGGAAACAGGTATGATGCCATCATTATGGATCCTCCCAGTTATGGGCGTGGGCCTTCCGGTGAGATCTGGAAGATCGAAAATGATCTGGACGGATTTGTTGAGGAGTGCATCAGGATACTGTCGGACGATCCGCTGTTTGTTTTAATCAATACCTATACCACAGGAGTAGCGCCGTCAGCGATCGGATATATCCTCCAGACGCATATGAAGCCGTTTGCGGACCTGGTGCGGGCAGATGAGATCGGACTGCGTGTAACGGATTCCGGGTTTGCGCTCCCGTGCGGAAATACAACTATGTTTATTCGTGAGGATTCAGTTGAATAATCTGATTACGCTTCAAAATGTATCTTTCTCGTATCCGGAACAGAATCATACTGTCCTGGATTCAGTGTCTTTGGAAATCCATGAAGGAGAATTCCTTGCCGTGCTCGGTTACAATGGGTCTGGGAAATCGACGATGGCGAAGCTTTTCAATGGCATTCTCCTTCCTTCCGATGGGGATGTCATCGTTGACGGATTGAATACGAAAGACGAGAACAATATCACCGAAATCCGCAAAAGGGTCGGGATGGTCTTCCAAAATCCGGACAACCAGATCGTTGCCACGATTGTGGAGGAGGATATTGCATTTGCCGCGGAAAATCTGGCCTTTCCGCCTGAAGAGATTGAACGCCGGGTTACGAATGCCATTGCAGCGGTCGGACTGGAAAAGCATCGTTTTGATGCTCCATACAAGCTTTCCGGCGGTCAGAAACAGCGTGTCGCTATTGCGGGCATTCTGGCAATGGAACCGAAATGTATCGTTCTTGATGAACCCACTGCGATGCTCGATCCGGTTGGACGCCAGCTGGTCATGAATGTGATACGCAGACTCCATGACGAGCAGGGAATCACGGTCGTCCTGATTACGCATTTCATGGAAGAAGCAGCCCAGGCCGACCGCGTGATTGTTCTGTCTGACGGTACGATTTGTGAGGACGGCACTCCACGCGAGATCTTCAGCAAGAGGGAGCGTATGCTGGAACTGGGACTTGATGTACCCGTTTCGACGCAGTTTGTGACTGCTCTTAATGAACTGGGAATCCCAATCGAGAAGACCGTGATTACGCCTGAGCAGGTCCTATCCGCGTTCTATACTCTGACAGGAGGCAAAAAATGAGTCTGATAGAACTGAAAGACCTTTGCTTTACCTATCAGAAGGGCATGCCGGATGAGAAAAAAGCGGTCCAGGATGTAAATCTAACCATTGAGTCAGGACAGTTTATCGGCATCATCGGACACACTGGAAGCGGCAAATCTACGCTTATCCAAATGCTGAACGGCTTGTTGAAACCTACATCCGGAACCGTTCTTATGGACGGAGTTGATATATGGAAAGATACGAAGACGATACTAAGCACAAGATTTGCAGTAGGTCTCGTCATGCAGTATCCGGAATATCAGCTTTTTGAGGAGACGGTATATAAGGATATTGCTTTCGGCCCAACGAATATGGGACTGTCCGAAACTGAAGTCCGGGAACGGGTATTGGAAACCTGTTCGTATCTCGGAATTGACGAAAGCGTTCTTGAAAAATCGCCGTTTGATCTTTCGGGAGGACAAAAGCGAAGAGTAGCCATCGCAGGAATATTGGCGATGAGACCGAAAGTGCTGGTACTGGATGAACCTACCGCAGGACTGGATCCGAGAGGAAGAAGAGAACTGCTGGAACTGATCGACCGTTATCATAAGCAGGAAAAGAATACTGTGTTGTTTGTTTCGCATTCCATGGATGATGTTGCGGAGTACAGCGATATGGTCCTTGTCATGAATCAGTCAAGAGTTTTCTGCTATGACACAGTGAAGAATGTATTTTCCCGCTCATTTGAGCTGAATGATATGGGACTCAATATCCCGAGCGTCACACAGATTTTGGTCATGCTGAAGAAAAACGGCTTTGATATGGATACGACCATCTATAATCTTGACGATGCGGTCCGGATGGTAAAGGAACGTTATGATGAGGGCGTCTTGTTATGAGAGATATCACGTTAGGTCAGTATATCAACGGTGATTCCATTATTCACCGTCTGGATCCCCGTCTTAAATTACTGGCGACGGTCCTCTTTATCGTCTTCCTTTTTCTGATCAAATCTCCGGTTGTCATGTTTATCATGGCGTTGCTTCTGATACTGCTGTACAGGCTTGTGAAAATTCCGATTAAACTGTTGCTATCCAGCGTAAAACCGGTCTTGCCGATCATCCTATTCACTTCTTTCTTGAATATGTTCTTCGTTAAAGGAGAACCGTTGTTCACAATCGGACGTTTTTCGATTTCCGATAAAGGCGTTCTTTTCGCCTTCATGCTATCTATGCGGATCGTGGTCCTGCTGGCAGGGTCTTCTTTGCTCACGTATACCACGACACCGATTCAGCTTACCGGTGCAATTGAATCGCTTTTCAGCCCGCTCCTGCGATTCGGGTTCCCTGTTCATGAACTTGCAATGATGATGACGATAGCGCTCAGATTTATTCCTACATTGCTGAATGAAACAGATAAAATCATCTCTGCCCAAAAGTCCAGAGGAGCGGATATGGAATCCGGAAACTTTATCCAGAGAATCAAGGCTTTGTCACCTGTCCTGATCCCGTTGTTCGTCTCCGCGTTCCGGCGGGCGGATGAACTTGCTCTCGCTATGGAATGCAGGTGTTATAACGCCACGGAAAAACGTACCCGGCTGCATGCGCTTCACTATACGAAGAAAGATGTAGTCGCAGCGGTGGTTTGTATTCTGTGTCTTTGTATTTTGCTGGTTATGGATGGAAAGATGAATGTCAGACTTTGATCAGAATTATCTGGTGAGGCTTTCTTTTCTGGGGACCAGATATCATGGTTCGCAGATTCAGAAGAATGCGGTGACGGTACAGGAACTGTTTCAGAAAGCATTATTTGAGGCATTGGAGTGCTCCGATGGAGTCGATATAAAATGCTGTTCCAGAACGGATTCCGGTGTTCATGCGAAAGAGTTCGGCATCAGTTTTTTCGGTCCGGAGTCATTGTCTGAAAACCGGTTCATTACTAGAATGAACCATCTGCTGCCGGACGATATCAGGGTTTTCTCTCTTGAAAAGGTTCCGGCAGAATTCCATGCCAGATATTCCAGCACGGGAAAAAGGTATGAATACTATGTGTGGAACGGACCGGTAATGTCTCCTTTCTGGGAAGGCAGAGCTTACCATGAAAAGCATAAACTTGATTCGGACAGAATCCGGGAAGCAGCATGTGTTCTGTGTGGCACACATGATTTCAGTTCTTTCTGTTCTGTTAAAAGCGACGTGGAAGACAAAATAAGGACTGTAAAGGAAATCACTTTACACGAGAAAGAACCAGATCTGTGGGCGTTTTCGGTAACAGCTGACGGTTTCCTATACAATATGGCGCGTATTATCGTCGGTGCTTTGATTCAGTTTAACAGAGGGAAACTGTCTGTCGAAGATATCAAAAGTTATCTGAGCGGCAGGTCCAGAGACAACCTGCTGATCACGCTTCCGGCGGAAGCATTATACCTTGCGGAGGTATTTTACGGGGTTGACAAATAAACAGCTGGATGAGATCACAAGCGCTAGAAAAGCGCGGATTGCAAAACTGAGGAGAAAACGGTTTACGGTTTTTCTTCTGGTTTGTGTTGTACTAATCGTTTTCTATCTTGTTGTTACTTCATACTCGGAAATCGCTTCAAAAGATTTCAAAGATATATTGCATACAGTATTCGCTGCCGGCTCATATCCGATCGAACTGCCTGATTCCGTCACTATGGTGGAAAAAAATGAACAGGCAGTTGTGCTGCTGACCGATACATCAATCAAGACTGTGAAGGGAAGCGGTGCGGTCATCTACGAAGCTGCGCATGGTATTACAAGCGCAGAACTCGCTTCCAGAGCAGGAAGGATCGTTGTTTACAGCCAGTCGGGAAAAAGTTATAAGGTCTACAACAGGTCTTCTCTTCTTTCGCAGGGAAACACCGAATTTGAGATCGCCGGAGCCGCGGTCGTTTCGTCGGGACGTTATTGCCTGCTGACACGTGGAGATGAGTACACGAGCGAACTGCACGTTTACAATAAGGATACGACGAAGCGTTTTACCTGGTATGGAACTGACGGTTTCCCGTTGGATGTGATTGCTTCGGAATCCGGTGATACCGTTTTGGTATCATCTATGAAGAGCGCGGAAGGCCGTCTGTATACTGTTTTGACTGTGATCAACACAGCGTCCCAGAAAGAGGAGAGCACTTTTTCAGTTGAGGGACTTTATGTCGACGCGGTTCTGGACGGGGATGATATTCTTCTGGTACTGGATACGAAAGCAGCTTCTTTCAAGAAAGACGGAAAACTGCAGTGGACCTATGAATATGGCGGGAAACAGTTGCTGAAGGTCGCGCATCAGGAAGGAAACAATCTGGCGATCTGTTTCGGAGACAACACTCGATCCGAGATCAATACGATCGTTGTGCTGAACCGAAAACTCAGCCAGCAGATGCACGAGGAGTTTCGGAAGGAAGTACATGGAATGTGGCTTGATCCGGATGAACTGTATGTCCTGTCCAGAGGAAAAGTATATGTGTATTCACTGACGGGGTCGCTGAGAAAAACATATACCTGCAGTACATCTGCCTATTATATCTTTGAGTGGGGGGGACCGGTCGTTCTGGAATCACAGTTTGCGGTAAAGCTAACTGATCCTGATGCGGCTGAAAACACATATGAGTCTTGAGTTCAATCCGTATGACATCATGTTTGTAGCAGTCATTCTTGTGTTTTTTGCATATGACTTTTACAAGGGATTTCTGTATTCTGTGGTCAGCATCCTCAAAGTAGGCGTATCGGCATGGGCGGGTCATTATGTCAGTACACGATATGCAGCGTATCTGTACGATCAATTTATGAAAGAAAAGCTCATCGAGCAGGTCACTGAAAAACTGATCAACTTCAGGGACGGACTGATCAGTTCGTTCGGAGACGACTATATAGGAAGGGCGATCAGTTCCTATCTCAAGAGTTCCGCACTGGGAGGCGATTTATCCAAAACAGCAGAATCGGTGGTCGCTGAAGGTTTGCAGGAAACAATCGTCAACGGGTTTCAGTTGATCCTGTTTGTGGCAGTTTTCGTACTTTTGATTATCATCATTTCTATCATTCAGGGATTTCTTACCCAGACTAACGAGATCCCGCTGATCGGTTTTGTAAACCGGTTGCTTGGCGGCATTTTCGGGGCGCTGATAGGTCTGTTCATTCTAATGCTGATTGCGATGATGTGCAGTGTTCTTTTGAAGTACAACGTGTCGTTTATTGATCAGCAGGAGATTCTGTCATCCCGATTGTTCAGTATATTGTTCAAATTGAATCCATTCTTTTCATAGAGGCAAGTAATCAATGTTATGTTCCAGATGTAAACGTCGGCCAGCAGTGATGTTTATCACAAAGGTCGAGGGAGAGAAAACGACAAACGAAGGGCTTTGTCTGGTATGTGCGAAAGAACTGGGCATGAAGCCGGTAGACGATATCCTGAAGAAGTTCGGGATTTCTGACGATGATATTGAAGCTTTTTCCGAGCAGATGGGGATCCAAAGCCCTGATGATGATGACTTCCAGCAGGGGGGGACACCGACGTTTCCGTCTATTTTCGGAAATCTGTTTGGCAATCAAAATCGGAATGAGGCATCATCCCAGGAAAAGGTCCGTCAGGAACGCAAGGAGAAAAAGTATAAATTCCTTGACACATACTGTGACAACCTGACAAAAAAGGCGAAAGACGGAAAACTGGACAGGATCATCGGCAGGGACAAGGAGATTTCCAGGACGATTCAGATTTTGTGCAGAAGGCAGAAAAACAATCCCTGCTTGATTGGCGAGGCAGGGGTTGGCAAAACCGCGATTGCAGAAGGAATCGCTTTGAAAATCGCAAAGGGCGAAGTGCCGGACAAATTGGCAGATAAGCAGATCTATCTTCTGGACCTGACTGCGCTGGTGGCCGGAACACAGTTCCGCGGCCAGTTTGAGAGCCGGGTAAAGGGTTTGATCTCGGAAGTCGTCGACGCGAAGAACATCATTCTTTTCATCGACGAAGTCCATAACCTGACAGGTGCGGGGGATGCCGATGGAGCGATGAGCGCTTCCAACATCCTGAAGCCCGCGCTGTCAAGAGGAGAAATCCAAGTCATTGGTGCGACGACTTTCGCCGAATACCGAAAGTATATTGAAAAAGATCAGGCGCTGGAGCGCCGTTTTCAGACGGTCAGCGTGGAAGAGCCGTCAATCGACGATTGTGTTGAAATGCTTCTCGGAATCAAGGACTATTACGAGGATTATCACGGCGTAAAAGTCAGCGAAAAGGAAGTGCGCGACATCGTTGTTCTTTCGGAGAGATACATTTCAAACCGTTTTCTGCCGGACAAGGCAATTGACCTGCTCGATGAAGCATGTACCTGCGCTGCGCTTGATTCTCCTGTTATCAAAGAGTACAAGCTTCTTTCAAAAGAAATCGAAGATCAGGAACAGTTGATTGAGGACGAAAATACAAGAGAAGACCCTGATTACGAGAAAATCGCGAATCTCAGAAGCGATCTGTTGAGGCTGGAAGAGAAAAGAGATCAGATGCGCCCGCAGTACGAGAACATTTCAGTGACTGTAAACGATATCGCGAAGGTTATTGAACTGTGGACGGGCATTCCGGCCGACATGGTCAGGACAGATGAGATTCATCAGATCGATAAACTGGAAGAGGAGCTGAGAAAAAAGATCATAGGCCAGGACGAAGCGGTATCAAAGGTATCCAAAGCGATCAGAAGAACGAGGCTTGGTTTGAACGGGCATGCGCGTCCGGCTTCTTTCATTTTCGTCGGACCGACAGGCGTCGGTAAGACGGAACTCGCAAAGGTCGTCGGAGCGACCCTTTTTGACAGTGTGGATCCGATTATCCGCATCGATATGTCAGAGTACATGGAAAAGCATACGGTAAGCAGGCTTATCGGTTCTCCTCCCGGGTATGTCGGATATGACGAAGCAGGACAGCTTACTGAGCGCGTTCGAAGAAAGCCATACAGCGTTGTGCTGTTTGATGAGATCGAAAAAGCGCACCCGGACATCATGAATATCCTTCTGCAGATTCTCGACGATGGAAGGATCACGGATGCCCAGGGACGTACGGTCAATTTTGAGCATACTATCGTCATCATGACAAGCAATGCGGGCTCCGGTCTGAAAACAGGCCTTGCCGGGTTTGGGCAGTCGATCGAGCAGAAGGACTCGGACAAAATGCTCAAGGCTCTTCATGAGTTCCTGAAACCGGAATTTATCGCGCGCGTGGATGATGTGATTGTATTCCGTCCATTGGACAATGAAGCGTTGGAAAAGATCGCTGCTCTGATGCTGAAGGATATCGAGATGATCCTGACAGAAAAAGGAATCTCGATGAGCGTGGGAAAGGAAGCGCTGTCCGTACTCGTGAAGAAGAGCGGCGGCGGAGAATACGGAGCCAGAGACCTACGGCAAACGATCAGACGGGAAGTGGAAGACCGCATAACGGATCTGATCATTGAACGGAACGATCTGACCCAGCTCTGTATTGAGAGTGATGGGGAAGAGATATCCGTGACTGGCAGCTGATAAACAGGATAAAAAAACTCTCCGGCAAAGAATGCCGGAGAGTTTTTTTCAGAATAATCAATCTGTCACGTACGGAAGCAGTGCGATCTGTCTTGCGCGCTTGACAGCAGTTGTCAGCTGGCGCTGATGACGGGCACAAGTACCGGTCATACGACGGGGAAGGATCTTACCTCTCTCGGAAATGAACTTTCTCAGCTGGGCAGGATTCTTGTAATCGATGACGGCATCGCGTTCGGTGCAGAAAGTGCAGACCTTGCGGCGACGCTGACGATTCGCAGGGCGCTGAGGTCTTTCAGGACGCTCAGGTCTCTCTGTTCTTTCAGCCTGTTCAGGGGCCGAAACAGCTTCGGTTGCCTGGACGGCTGTGTTCTCAGTATTTTCCATTAGTCGACTCCTTATTTAGTGATTAGAAGGGAAGGTCATCATCATTAGAGATGATTGTGAATTCATCCGGAGTACCGGAAGAATAAGTCGGTTTCTCCGATACAGGTTCTACATCGTAGGAAGGCGCGGAAGAATAACCGCCGGAAGTCTGGTTGCTGTTCTTGCTTTCCGTGAAATACACGTTATCTGCAACAACCTCGAATGCTTTCCTGTTTTTGCCTTCTTTGTCGGTGAAGTTCCTGGTCTGGATGGAACCGGTAACGGCCATCATTTGCCCTTTCTTGAAATAGCGGCAAACGAACTCGGCCGTGTTTCTCCAAGCAACGATGTCGATAAAATCAGCCTGTCTTTCAGCTCCCTGCTTTACGTAAGAACGGTTGACGGCGAGCGTGAAAGTTGTGACAGCGATGTCGTTGGGCGTATGCCGCAGTTCGGGATCAGCTGTAAGACGTCCCATTAAAGAAACTTGATTCAGCATGATAGGCTCCTTTTACTGTTCTTTACGGACAACAATCGTGCGAAGCAGACCGTCGGTAATGGAATAGAGACGGTTAAGCTCAGTGATAAAGCTGGTTTCGGCGACAAAGTTCACAAGGAAGTAGTTGCCTTCCTTTTCGTCATTGATTTCATAAGCGAGACGACGCTTGCCCCAGGAATCTACAGATTCAACATTGCCATTCGCGTTGATCAGGTCGGTGAATCTGGAAACCAGAGCATTGCTTGCTTCTTCATCAAGACTTGTGCTCAAAACCAAAACGGTTTCATAACTAGCCTGCATTTTTTCCTCCTTTTGGACTTCCGGCCCATTTCGTATGGGCAAGGATGTAATTAGTTGTCAAATGACAACAACTTATTCTAAATCGTGACTGATTCGCTGTCAAGATTTATTTGATCAGTGAAAGGAGATACGAACGGAAGTCATCCTTGAGGTCCTTATGACCAAGGGCAGTCTCAACGATCGCTTTCAACATCTCCAGTTTATTTCCCATATCGTAACGGGTTCCGATGAAATCGACACCGATGCACCCTTCCTTCTGTGCAAACAGCTTAATTGCATCTGTAAGCTGGATTTCACCTCCTGCACCGGGTTTGAGGTTGTCGATCACGTCAAAGATCTCAGGTTTTAGAATTACCCGGCCAAGGATCGAAAAGTTTGAGAACCGTTCCTCAAGGGAAGGCTTTTCAATCATGTCTGTAACACGGTACAGATTGTTTTCCAGAGGAGTGACCTTCATGGAGGAGTATTTGACGATCAGTTCATCCGATACTTCTTTGATTCCCAAAGCGGTCAGGCCATATTGCTCATAAGCATCAATAAGCTGCTTTGTGACAGGAAGATCGGACATGATAACGTCATCACCATAAAGTACGGCGAACGGTTCATCGCCGACAAAGGATTTTGCATAGGAAACAGCGTTGCCGAGACCTTTCTGTTCTGGTTGGCGAATGAAGTGGATGTTGCCAAGCATCGCAGGTTGTAGTGCTTGTTCTAGAAGCTCTTCTTTCCCGGGTTTCATCAGAGCCTGTTCAAGAAGCGGGTCACGGTCAAAATGATCTTCCAGTGCGCTTTTTCCGCGGCTTGTGATGATCAGAACATCTTCAATACCGCTGTTGAAAGCCTCCTCCACGATATACTGGATAGCAGGTTTATCGACGATAGGGAGCATTTCCTTCGGGATCGCTTTGGAAGCGGGAAGCATTCTGGTGCCGAAACCGGCTGCGGGAATGACGGCCTTGCGTACTTTTTTCATGTGTTCCTCTCTTTATGTGAATAAAAAATATAGGAGAGATAAACCGTATATGACGAGCAGCACGCTCATCAATACTTTATTCGGACAGGCTTTACTCTTCAGGAGACCAAGATATTCCTCTTCGTTCGTACATGCCCGGCGGAATCCTTTGATCTTTTTTGCAGCACTTCTTCTGACAATGGTTTTTGAGAAAAGCGAGAGAATCGCAATGATTACGAGGTAAGCATATGATAGGACATTTGATACGGTGCCTAGCATCGTCGGAGACACGCCAAGTATCGAAGCGAGAGGAATATTCGCCTGTAGAAGAATTGCCGGCATGTTCATCAGCAGGTCGATGACAAAGACTGCAGCGGACACACCCCATACCTTGTAATACAGAAAATACAGAAACGGAAAGAACAAAGCACCGATGGAAAACCCAAACGGGCTTCCGTTTTTGCTGTTCTGCTTCAGGAAGGTTCTGATGTTGGCGACGCCGGTGGAACCAAGATAGATCAGCCAGTCCCGGATTGGTATGCCGTCTACTTTTTCATCCAGAGAGATTTGCTGGATAATTATTGGCTGGGAGAAGGTTTCCACACGGTTCTGGTTCCGAAAAGACGGAAGCGGGTATCCGCATCGCCGGCAGTATTTCTCGCCGTACTGATTTGATAAACCGCATGTCGGGCAAACAACTGTCTGGGGAACGCTGTCAGCAGGTTTCTGTTCCGAGGGAAATACCGGATCGGCCATGTCCCGTGTGGAAAAAACAGGTGTCCATTCAAAAGAGCCGTGACGGTTCAGGTTAGCGCAGGCGTGATGTTCAGAATAACACGACCGATGATGAGGTGTTCCGCATTCCGGACAGACTACAATATCGTCGGCTTCTGTAAAAATCTTGTTGCAGTAAGGGCATTTTGACCCGATAAACATTAGAGTGCCTTTCATGATTTCCTAATATACTTTTTATATCATACATCATAATTGTGAACAAAACCACATTGTGAGAACATCGGCTTCGTCTCATCACTGTATTCAAAAACACCGTTGCTGAAAGATGCCATTCCCGTCCTGACATCATTCAGAAACAGCAAAAGGTAGACTATTACACAGACATTCGTTATAATTCACAAAGACGAAAACAATGAGGGGATATAGTCAATATGGTCATTCTTGACGAATATAAAATACGGTTTCAGGAATCGAATGATTCTGCGAAGGAAGTGATTGCATCTGTCGATGTGGATGCGATCCAGCAGGAACTGAAGGAGATCGAAGGGATCGTCAGTCAACCGGACTTCTGGAATGACAGCCAGAAAAGCAAGGAAGTATTTGCAAGACAGTCCGCACTGAAAGGCAAACTATCAAAAAGAGACAAACTGCTTAGACAGGCTGACGACTGCGAGACGATGCTGTCAATCATCGAAGAGACGGACGACGAATCACTGGTAGAAGAACTCGTCGCGCTTTTGGATGAATATGAGGAGACGGTTCGTACTGTCAAAATGGATCTTCTCCTGTCGGGAGAATACGACAAAAACAACGCGATCATCACCGTGCATGCCGGCGCGGGCGGAACGGAGGCTCAGGATTGGGCACAAATGCTGTACAGGATGTATTCCCGTTGGGCAGAACGTCACAAATTCGGGACGAAGATCCTTGACTGGTTGGATGGGGATGAAGCCGGCGTCAAGAGTTTTTCCATGCTGATTACCGGCGAGAACGCTTACGGTTATTTGAAGAGCGAGAACGGCGTCCACAGACTGGTCAGAATTTCGCCTTTTGATGCTTCCGGACGCCGCCAGACCTCTTTCGCTTCCCTGGAAGTGATGCCGGAGATCGGCAAGGATGTACAGGTGGACATCCGTGAGGAAGACATCCAGATGGATGTATACAGAGCCAGCGGAAAAGGCGGGCAGAAAGTCAACAAGACCTCTTCTGCTGTGCGTCTTACCCACCTTCCGACGGGTATCGTCGTTTCCTGTCAGGTTGAAAGAAGCCAATATCAGAACAGGGAAGTCTGTATGCAGATGCTGAAAGCGAAACTGGTTGAGATCAAGGAGAGGGAACACCTGGAGAAGATCGAGGACATTAAGGGCGTTCAGATGGATATCGGCTGGGGCAGCCAGATCCGCAGCTATGTCTTC
>JAEEGL015525448.1_pt1 | contig 15639 bp, 12 predicted proteins | sample 9134231 | NCBI WGS metagenome assembly JAEEGL01 (sample SAMN16246548, study PRJNA631951) | gut metagenome | biome: gut microbiome; feature: rumen; material: fiber-attached | host: Bos | place: Iran: Karaj | collected 2018-10
CCATGCTCGACGGCGGCGACTGCCAGATGCTGTGGACCTACGGCGTGGAAGGCGTGCACTGGTCCAAGAGCGCCGGCACCGTGCTGGCCGGCACCGCCAAGGAAGCCACCTATGAGGAAGGCCAGTTCCACATGCTGGAGAGCATGGAGAAGGCCGGCACCCTCTACACCAAGAACCACATCGATCCCATGCTGAGCCTGGCGGCGTTCGCCGAGGGTTACTATGATCCCAAGGAAGCCACCGTGCAGCCCGAAGCCAAGGCGGCGTCCGAGATGTTCGGCGAGTACAGCCGCATGGCGTCCATCGTGCCCACCACGGCAGAGATGAGCGAGCTCAACGGCGATTTGACCTCCATCAAGAACGAGATCATCGCCGACATCGCGCTGGGCAAGATCAGCGTGGAAGAGGGCTATGAGCGCTTCGCGGAGGAAGGCCTCAAGATGTCCAACACCATCGTCGAGAGCCTGAACGCCCTGAACTAAACTTACACCCGACCTGATCGGAGGCGGCGGCAGGTGCCGCTGCCTCCGTTTCTTTATTCCGCCGGCGGCGTCCGGCAACACAAGAAAGGAGGGCTCCGTTTGGCCTTGGTGACTTACAACGGCACGCTGCATCTGGGCAAAAAGAAACCGCTGCTGCAGCGCATGGGCAAATACTGGGGCTTTTACCTCATGTTCATCCCCGTGCTGGTCTTCGTGGCGGTGTTCCATTACGCGCCCATGGCCGGCATAAGGTATTCCTTCTTCTCCTGGAAGATCGTTGACATCCCGAACTGGGTGGGCGTCGCGAACTTCACAAAGCTGTTCAGGCAGAGCCAGTTCGCGGTCTCCTTCTGGAACACCATAGTGTTTTCCGTGATCAAGCTGCTGCTCAACACGGGCTTCGCGGTTATCATTTCGCTGCTGCTCAACGAAATGATCTCCCTGCCCTTCAAAAAACTGAGCCAGACGATCATATACCTGCCCCACTTCATGTCCTGGGTCGTGACCGCCTCCGTGTTCAGCCTGCTGCTTTCCCCGTCCGGCAGCGGCCTTGTGAACCAGCTGCTGCTCAGCACGGGCATAATCGACGAAAGCGTTTACTACATGGCGGACAACGGCTGGTGGAAGGTGTGGTACTACATCATCAACCTGTGGCGCGAGACCGGCTGGCAGACCATAATCTTCATGGCGACGCTGACGGGCATCGACCCCGGCATCTACGAAGCCGCCTCCATAGACGGCGCGGGGCGCTGGAAGAAGATGTGGTACGTGACCCTGCCCGCGCTGGCAAACACCATCATCACCGTGCTCATACTCAACCTGGCGAAGATAATGAACCTGTTCGAAAGCGTGTTCGTGCTCCAGAACGACTCCGTCAGGCGCACCACCAACGTACTTCAGACCTACATCTACTACCAGACCTTCAACAGCGGCGCCTCCGCCGACTACGGCTACACCACCGCCGTGGGCCTGTTCCGCTCCCTCGTGGGGCTCGGCCTGATGCTCGTGTGCAACTTCGCGTCCAAGAAAGTCCGCGGACGCGGCATAGTGTAAGGAGGGGAGAACGATGGCAAACAAACAGATCGATTTCGTGACCCCGGCCGGCATCAGCGTACAGGCTCCGCCCCATATCAAAAAGCCCAGGTCCAAGTATACGGTGTTCAACTTCGTGAACGCCTTCATATTCGTCGTGGTGTGCCTTATCGTGCTGGTGCCCATCTGGAAGGTGCTGATCGACTCGCTGGACCTGACCACCGGCTACGGACTTAAGCTGCTGCCCACCAAGTTCGGCCTGGACGGCTATATGTCCGTGTTCTCGAACCGCTCGCTGCTAAGGCCGCTGCTGGTGAGCGTTTACACCACCGTGACGGGCACGCTGATCGGCCTACTGCTCTCCACCATGGGCGCTTACGTGCTCATACAGTGGGATATGCCCTTCCGCACGACCCTGGCCAACCTGCTTCTGTTCACCATGATCTTTTCCGGCGGCATGATCCCCAGCTATCTGGTCATGCGCGGCATCGGCCTTACGGACAACCCCTGGGGCCCGATACTGCTGCCCGCGATCAACGTGTACAACCTGGTGCTGATGCGCAACTTCTTTGAGGGCATACCCAGGTCCCTCTTCGAGAGTGCGGACCTGGACGGCTGCAGCCCCATGGGCGCGTTCTGGCGCATCGCGCTGCCCCTGTCCAAGGCGGCGCTGGCGTCCATAGGCCTGATGTTCGCTGTGGCGTACTGGAACGACTACACCAACTTCAAGCTCTACATCACCGACCGCAACCTCTACAACTTCCAGATGAAGCTGAGGGACATGATGCAGTCCTCCGACCTGCCCGAATCCGTGGGCAGCGCCACGGAGAACACCATCAAAAACGCCTGCATCATCACCGCCATACTGCCGTTCATGGTACTGTATCCCTTCCTGCAGAAGTACTTCGTGAAGGGCATCAACATCGGCGCGGTCAAGGAATAGACCCGCAATACAACTTATACCGCAGCGTTTCCGCTGCGGTATTTTTTTAACGCGAATATAACCCAAAGTGGACTCTGCTTGCCTTTTTGGACTTTCGGATGTGGTATAATGGTACAGTCGTAAAACGAAACGAACGGCGCGCCCGTACACTTAAGTGCGGGCGCGCTTTTATGCCGATATCGGCGTCAGAACTTAAGATCCTCGCGGGACCTTATCGCTTCCCCGAACTCCTTAAGCCGCTGATACTCGAGCTTCGTAAAATCGCCTTCGGCGTCCGGGCCCATGTTGATCAGGAAATTGCCGCCGTGCTCCCGGGTGAAACGATACCACTTGAGCAGGTCGTCCAGGCTCTTTACGGTGTGCTCGTCCCGCTTGGTGTAGCCCCAGCAGCAGTTGAGCTCCCCGCAGTATTCCCACCATCTGCCCTTGAAATCCGCCTCGTATTCCTCCTCGGTGGGCAGGCGGCACTCGGTGGTGGCGAAGTCCGTGTCGTCGCCCCTGCCGATCACGATGCCCGGCTGCAGGGCGCGGATGCTGTCTTCGTCCAGTATGTGGCGCCACTTGCCGTCGAACCAGATAAGGTCGATCCTGCCCCAGTTGGTGAGCAGCTCCCTGACCTGTCCGCGCACTATGGCGTGCTCGTAGTCGGTGAGCTCCCTGGGTATCTCGCTTCTGCGGTCCTCCTGCCAGCCGCCGTAGGGCAGGTACTCGCCCGCGGTGCGGAAGTCCGGCGGGGAATAGTACAGGCCCGCTTTCAGCCCGTACTTACGGCAGGCGGCTATGAACGGCGCGATCAGGTCCCGCCCGCCCATGTAGATGCGGGTGTTGAAGTCGCCGTAGCGGCTGGGCCACAGGCAGAAGCTGTCGTGGTGCCGCGAGGTGAGCACCGCGTAGCGGCAGCCCGCTTCGGCGGCGGCGGCGATCCACTTGTCCGCGTCGTAGCGGCCGGGATCGAACTTTTTCGCCAGGGCGAAGTACTCTTCCGGCGGGCACACCCGGGGGGAGTATTTGAAGTCCTTGAACATGCCCCAGCTCAGGTCCAGGTATCCGTCCACGGAGGCGATGCCCCAGTGGATGAACAGCCCCAGCCCCGCCTTGGGGAACCACTGGGCGTCCGGGTGGAGATTTGGATGTACGGTCTGCATATCTGCCTCCGTTTAACCGAGCTTTACGTCGCACTCGAACAGCCTGTCCCAGGGCAGGGTGTATCCGGCGCGGGCAAAGCCCTCTGTTTTCATGGCGTCGCCCCAGCCGTCCGAAAGCGCTTTCGCAAGCAGGGAGTTTATGAGCGCCTCCGCGGCGGGCTTGTCTTTAAGGGAATACTGATCCTCGCCCTTTTCGGCAAGGAGAAGGGCGGCTTTCTGGCGGATCACGCTTTCGTAGAGCAGGTCGTCCAGGATCCGCTCCCACTTGAAGGCTGGGTCGGGGCGGCCTTTCAGCGCGTCCGCGCGGATCAGGGAAAGCATGGTGCCCATGGAGTTCACCGAGGTGTTCCAGCCGGAATAGCCGAGCAGGGGCCTGAGCAGCCCCCGGTCCCTTAGGCGCCGCATCAAATACAGGCTGCCGCCGTTCGCGAACTCCGCGTCCAGCAGGTAGCTCGGCGTTTGCAGCAATTTTTCCAGCGCGTCAATGTCTTTTGACGGTTCAGGCGGCTGCCAGGCGGCTTCGCCCTGTTCGTTTTCGGGGGTGTGGACGACCAGGCGCACGGGCGCAGCGAGGTCCGGGACCAGGTCAAGGTACTTCATGCAGCTAAGCAGGTTTTCCCTGAAAGGCCTGTCCTCGTAGCGGGCGACGAATGAACCGTCCCCGCGGGTGTAAGTGACGCTGACAGGCAGGGGAGACGGACCCGTCGCCCGTATGCACGCCATCATGCCGCCCTCGTCCGCACCGTTGTGCACGAAGGTGTCGCTTAGCCGGTTTTCGCTTATGTATCGCGCTATCTCCGCCTGTTCGCGCCGGTGGAAGCCGTATTCCTGGGCGTCCTCCTGCAAAAGCATGAGGGAGGAAATGATCCCCTGCTTTTTCAGCTCCAGCAGCTTCATGTTCACCGCGTGGTTGCGTTTTCTGACGCGCCGGTAGGCGGAAAGGACGTGTTCCGGCAGCAGCGCCTCGTATTTTTTGTCGACCGCCTCGGTGTCGCCGCCCTCCTGCCACGCCCGCCCCCAGGCGACGGAGTATTCGGTCATGAGCTCGTACGCCCTTAAGTCGCCCCGGCAGAAGGCGGAGACGGATGAGCGCATAATGAGCCCGAAGGCGTGCACGGGCACGCGGCGGGCGACGTCTTTGAGTATCTCGAGGCGATTTAGCGCGGTCTCAAGCGAAATGTCGGGCGTGCGGGAGGCAAGGATGCCGCCGTACAGGAGCATTTCAGCGGAGACCGCCGCCGCGCCGCATTCAGGCAGTTCCTCCCGTATGAACGCCTGCAACCCGCCTGTGTCCGCGGGACGGCGGAAACAGTCCATTATACTGGCGGGCGGCGCGACGACCCCGTGCTCCGTGCCTGAAAGCAGCCTTCCGGGCCACAGGTAGTTGCAGGGGCGGCTGTCAAGGGGCAGGTACAGTATCCTCATAGCGCGTCGATGGCCCTTCTGAAGCGCTTTACGGCGTCGACGATGCCTTTTTCGGTCTTGCCCGTGACTATCGCGCCGATCATCAGCCCGCTCACTCCCGCACGGCACAGGTATTCCACGTCCGAAGGCTCGATCCTGCGCTGGGTGGGCACCACCATGGGCAGGCGCGTGGCGAGGCTGAGCTGCCTGTACGTCACCAGGTCGGCGAAGGAGAGGGGCCTGCCGTAGCCCTCGTGGGGCATCACGCTGGCTTCCAGCACGCCCGCGCCGAGCGCCTCGTACTGGCTGACCTCTTCGGCGGTAAAGCCGCACGCCGCGGCCGCCATAAGGCACTGGCGCGTGGGCAGGAACGCCGTGGGCAGGTGGGCGGTGTAGAAGGAGATGAAGTCGAAGGGGGCAGTCTTTACCTGCTCCGCGTCCTTCATTATGGCTTCGCAGTCGGCGCCCGGCACGATGCCCACGGGACCTTCCGCCTCGCGGAAGATGCGGGCGAACACCTCGCGGTTCTCGTCGTAACTGCCCAGGGTCTCGCCGCCCGCGTTGTGGTGCAGGCTTATGTGCACCTTCACCGCGTCGGCGCCCGCCCGGAACGCGGCTTTGGCCAGGTCCGCGTCGTTTACGGGCAGGCTCATTATGAGGGGCATGCGCTTTTTGTCGAACAACTCAAGAAACGGATTCATATACATCCTCCCTTTCTACGGAATGATACCACAAAACCTTTCGGGTGTAAAGCGCATTCAAATAACCGTAATTTAACCCGCAGGGAACTGCACGAGCCTTGAATAAATGGAGCATATTTTAATACAATATATGATGAGTAAATTCGGGAGGCGCGCGATGCTTGCCGCTGTAAGGCACGAACTGGAAAAGCGTTTCGATTCTCGCATGTTCACATATACGCAGCTCAGGGGCATGTTCATCCCTCTGCTGTTGGATCAGCTGTTCATATTCATCATAGGTCTTCTGTCCTCCGCGCTGGTATCCTCCTCGGGCGAGGGCTCCATGACCGCCGCCAACAACGCCAACGTCATAAACAGCCTGGCTTACGCCATTTTTTCAGCCATAGCGCTGGGCGCGGGCATCGTTATCGCGCGCTCCAAGGGCGCCGGCGACGACAGGGGCATAAGCCGCGCCATCGCCCAGTCGTGCATCATATGCACCCTCGCGGGCTGCGCGCTGGGTCTGCCCATCTGCATTTTCGGCGTGGAGATCGTAAAGTTCATGTACCCCGGCGTGGACCACTCCATCGCCCTGAAATCCGGCGAATACTTAAGATACATGGGCCTGAGCCTGCTGCCCTACAGCTTGTTCAGCGCCATATTCAATACCTTCCGCTCCATGGGCGACACCAGGAGCAGCCTGATACTCACCGTGATCATCAACTCGGTGCACCTGGTGTGCTCCTTCGTGTTCATAAATGTCATGGAGATGGGCGTGCAGGGCGCGGGGCTCAGCTTCCTGGTTGCCCGCATAGTCGGCATGGCGTTCGCGGTGGGCTGGCTGGTCCGCCCCGCGATGAGCCCGAGGGTCAGGCTGAAGGACTTTCTGTCATTTGACCACAGGATATTCGGCGACATACTGCGCCTGGGCATACCCCTGAGCGTGGAGCAGGTGCTGTTCCAGGGCGGGATGCTTTTGGTGCAGATGTACATCGCTACCCTGCCCACCTACCAGACCGACGCCCACGGCATAGCCAATTCCATATTCATGCTGTTCTACTCGTTCTCCTACGCCATGACGGGCCTGGCGGCCACTGTGTGCGGGCAGACGATAGGCGCGAAGGACATAAAGCTTACGCGCTTCTACGCGAAAAACCTGGTTTGGGTCGGCAGGTTCATAATGCTGGGCGCCATAATCGTGATCGGACCCCTGCTCCCGCTGGTGCTCAAGCTCTTCAGCCCCATGACGGAATCGCTGCCATACATCTGGGGAGCGGTGGCCATCGGCGCGCTGCCCATGCCGCTTATCTGGTGCGACGCCTTCGTGCTGACCACAGTGACGAGGTCCGCGGGCGACAGCGTGTTCGCAACGGTGATAAGCCTTACGGCGCTGCTGCTGGGCAGGATGGCCATAGGCTACGTGCTCACGATAGCGCTGGGCATAGGCATCTGGGGCGTGTGGCTGGGGCAGCTGTTCGAGTGGGTGTTCCGCCTGCTCGTGTTCCGCCGCCGCTTTAAGGGCACGGCCTGGATAAAGGTAAATATGGCCGAGGGCACGGTATAAGGCGGCAGCAAATGGACTTTACGGACAGGATCTCACGCTTTTCGGGCAGACCGGGTTACTCTTTGACGGGTGACATATTCGTTTCGCCGCGCGGCAGCGACGGGGGAGACGGCAGCATCAAAGCGCCTTTCAGGACCATCGCCCGGGCGCAGCAAGCCGCAAGGCGCCTGGCGTCCGCTTCGGGCAGCGCCGCGGTCTGCGTGGGCGCGGGGGTATACCGCGAAACGCCGGACTTTGACGCTTCGGACAGCGGCTGCGCGTACCGCCCGGCGGGAGACGGCGAAGTGATACTGGACGCGTCGGAAGAGATAGGCGCGGACCGCTTTGAAAAGTACCGCGAAAACATTCTCGTGTGCGACCTTAAGTCCCTGGGGATCACCGCCGGGGACATAGGCGAGATCAAATACATAGGCATGTTCGGCACCGAAGCCAGGTATGACGGCTACGCACCGGGCGACAACGTGCAGCTGTACATGGGCGGCCGGAGGCTGGAACTCGCCGCGTATCCCGCAAAGGGGTTCCTGAAGCTTAAGGACGTAAGGGACCAGGGCGAGCCCAACGAGTATCCCATCCACACCTACCACCCCGAAAACGCCGCCAAACGCGAGCCGCGGGCGGGCGAGTACGTGATGGACGAGGAGACCAACGCCCGGGTGGCGGGCTGGACGCACACGGACGAACTGTGGATGTACGGCTATCCGGCGGTGGACTGGGCGGACTGCTCCTGCCCCGTAAAGGTGGACACGTCCACTTCGTCGATCTTTCCCCGCTGCGTGAGCATATACGGAGCGTACCCCGGCGGACTGTACAGGTTCCTGAACGTGCTGGACGAACTGAAGTGCCCCGGGCAGTACTTTATCGACCGCAGGGAGCTCAAGCTCTACCTGATCCCTCCCGAAGGCTGCGAGGGGGAAAGCGTGCGCCTGTGCCTTAAGGAAAGGCCGGCAGTTGTCATAGACGGCGCGAACGCCCTGAGCATTGAGGGTTTCATGCTCAGGCACGGCAGGGTCGACGCGATAAGCGCGAAGGGCACTAACCTGCTTTTCAGGGACCTGGTCATCCATTCTTTCGGCGGGAACGCGATAAGCGTCGAGGGCGAAGGCAATACCGTGTCGGGCTGCGAACTCTGCCGCCTGGGCAAGGGCGGCGTAAAGATAAAAGGCGGAGACCCGAAGCGCCTGGTAAAGGCGAACTGCACGGTGGAAAACAACCTGATACACCATAACGGGGAAATCTACATGGTATACACCCCCGGGGTCAGCGCCTCGGGCTGCGGGATCACGGTGGCGCACAACGAGATCTGCTTTTCTCCCCATACCGCGGTGCTGTATTACGGAAAATACATAAGCGTGGAATACAACCACGTCCACCACGTGGTCAGCCACGCCTCGGACGCGGGCGCGATATATTCGGGCAGGGACTGGACGAACGTGGGCTGCCGGGTCAATTACAATTACGTGCACGATATAGGCGACGGGGAATTCGCTCCCGACGGCATCTATTTCGACGACATGCTCTCCGGCCAGGAATGCCGGGGAAACATAGTGGTGAACGTGCGCAAAAACGGGCTGCTGATGGGCGGCGGGCGCGACAACGTGATCGAAAACAACATTTTCGCCCACTGCATGAACGGCATCAAGTTCGACGACCGCGCGCGGGACGCCTTTGTGGGAAACGGCTGGGCAAAGGCGGTGCTTTACCCGAACAATCAGATATGGACGAGATTAAAGGACATCCCGGTAAACGAGGAACCCTGGTCGAGCCTGTATCCGGGCATGGCGAGGCTGCACGGCGACTTGTTGAGGGTGGACGATCCCGACTTCGCCCCCAATCCTACCGGCTGCCGCGTAGTCGGCAACATAATAATCGGTTCGGCCCTTAACCAGATACTGACATTTGAAAGCAACCGGCGCTACAGCGATATAAGCGGGAATTTCCTGTACGGCAGCGAAGAGGAGCTTAAACAGCTTCCCAAGGGCTTTGAAAAGATACCGATAGATAAGATCGGCAGATACTGATAACACACCTCACGGAGGGATACATATGGGTTTAAACGGAATACTTGGTTTGGCCGGCGGGCTCGCGCTGTTTTTGTACGGCATGAACCTGATGGGCTCCGCGCTGGAAAAGCGGGCGGGGCGGCGGCTTAAACTGATACTGTCGAGGCTTGCCTCAAATCCGTTCAAGGGGATGCTGCTGGGCACGGCGGTCACTGCCATAATCCAGTCCTCCGCCGCCACCACGGTCATGGTGGTCGGCTTCGTAAACAGCGGAATAATGACGCTGGAGCAGTCGGTGGGCATAGTGATCGGCGCCAACGTGGGCACATCGATCACGGGCTGGCTTCTGTCCCTTGCGGGCGTGCAGGGCGGCGCGTGGTACCTGGACCTGATCAAGCCTTCCACCTTCACTCCCGTCATAGCGCTCGCCGGCATAGTGATGCTGATGTTCATAAAAAAGGAGCGCGTCAAGGACACCGCGGGCATACTTCTGGGGTTTGCGGTACTGATGTTCGGCATGCAGACAATGTCCTCCTCGGTGGCGCCGCTGGGCGAAAACGCGACCTTCCGCAGCCTGCTCACCATGTTCTCCAACCCGTTCCTGGGCGTGCTGGCGGGCACCGTGGTGACCGCGCTCATACAGTCCTCCAGCGCATCGGTCGGTATCCTGCAGGCGCTGTCCGCCACGGGCGCGGTATCCTGCGCCGCGGCGCTGCCCGTGATCTTCGGTTTCAACATCGGCACCTGCGTGACTTCGCTCATGTCCTCTTCGGGCACTTCGCCCGACGCCCGGCGCGCGGCGGTCATACACCTTATGTTCAACATCGCCAGCGCCTTGGTGCTGCTGCCGATATACTACCTGCTGGACAGCCTGATCGGCTTCGGCTTCTCATCGTCGCCGGTCAACACCTTCGCGATCGCGCTCATCAACACCGTCATCAAGGTGCTAAGCGCCTTCATACTGCTGCCGTTCTCGCAGCAGCTGGTCAAACTTTCCCGCCTGATCGTGAAGGACACGAAAGCGCCCGCGGAAAAGCGGATGCTGGACGAGCGCCTGTTCATAAACCCCTCCCTGGCGCTGGACGCGGCGTCCTCTGTGGCAAAGGGCATGGCGGACACGGTGTCGGAGAGCTTTTCAAGGGCCATAAGCCTGCTGGACCATTATTCTTCCAGGGGCTATGAGAACGTGAGGGAAGACGAACAGAAGGCCGACAAGCTGGAAGACATGCTGGGCACGTACCTGGTGAAGCTGGGCGAGACCCACCTGGGCGGCGACGACAGCCACGCGCTGACCAAGCTGCTGCGCCTGATCGGAGACCTGGAGCGCATAAGCGACCACGCGCTGGCGATAGCCGAGTCCGCCAGGGAGCTGAACGAAAAGGAGCTCACCATGTCGGCGGCGGCGCAGGCGGAGCTTAACGTGATAATCCAGGCGGTGGGCGAGTGCCTGCGCCTAGCAATAAACGCGTTCACCAACGACGACGTGCTGTGCGCCGCGCAGGTGGAGCCGCTGGAGCAGGTGGTGGACGTGATGGAATCCCAGGAAAAGACGCGCCACATAGAGAGGCTCACTTCGGGCGTGTGTTCCATAGAGCAGGGCTTCGTGCTGAACGACATACTGAACGACCTGCGCAGGGTGTCGGACCATTGCTCCAACATCGCGGGCTGCGTGATAGAGACCCACATGAACGCCATGGACATGCACTCCTACCTGAACGAAGTCAAAAGCGGCTCCGACGAGGCGTTCAATGACCGCTTCCGTCATTTTTCCCAGCTGTATTCGCTGCCCGACTGAAAACCGGGCATATAAAACGGCGGGAAGGCACATTGCCTTCCCGCCGTTTGTCTGCATGCTTTATTTTTTGAAGGGCTTGTATTCCACTTCGGTCTTTATGGTCTCCGGGCGCTCTTCCAGCAGCTTGGGGTTGTTTATATACTTCATGAAGCAGCCGCACGCCATGGCGTAGCTCGCGCCGCCGCAGATGCGCTCGTCGGTGTTCACGCCCAGGGGGATGACCGTCTTGGCCTTGATGCCGTCCTTGGTGTTTATGTACTGCTTCTCGAACTTGCCCATGGCCAGAAACACGCTGGTGTTGCCGAAATTGTACAGGTGATGGTACATGCCGGGCAGGCCTATGGAGGCCAGGTTGGTTATGAACATGGAACAGTGGAAGGGCGACAGGTCGTACAGCCAGCCGGGCAGCAGGCCGTAGCGGTCCAGCACCCGGGCAAGGAACACCACGAACTTCACCAGGGGACGGATCCTGACTATCTTGCCCGCGAAATCGCTGGTGCCGTCTACAGCGTCGTTGGCGGCGGGGGTGACCATCCGGGACACTTCCTGAGCCACTTCGTCTATGGTGGCGTCGGGCGCGAAGTGCATCTTTATGGTATCCTCGTCCAGGCTGTCGCGGTTCTTGGCGTTCTTGAGCACGGTCAGGCTGACCACGATCTGGTTGCGCGCGAAGATCTGCCGGTTCATGACGAAGCGGTTGACTTCGGGATACTGGCTGACGGTGCGCACGTAGGCGGCGATGATCAGGTCCATGAACGTGATCTTCACGCCCTGCTTGGAGCGGGTGCGGATATAGTCCGCCATGGGCTCGTAGTCTATGTTGACGGTGATCTGGTTCGATGCGTCGTTGCGGGTGGGCATTATGTAGGGGGTGAACTGGATTATGGGATCGATGTTGTTAAGCCGTCTGCCGTCGGCGCGTCTTCCGAACATATTGGTCATCTCCAAAGTGTTTTTATGTATTTTATCACATGAACAAAGGATTTACAAGAATAAATTTGTTTTCCGCTGTGCAAACGGGGGAATTCTGTGGTATAATCATAAAAGGAATAATCTGTGCCCGGCATCGGCCGGGATCTGGGAGACTATATGGCACAGGACAGGCTCACGGAAACGGTAACGGCCTGGGAAGACATTTTTTCGGGCAAGGTCATACACGTCCAGAAATGGACGGTGGAGCTCCCGGACGGGGGCACGTCCTTCAGGGAGATCGCGCTGCACAGGGGCGCGGCGGCGGTGGTGCCGGTGGACGGCGAAGGCAACGTGTACATGGTAAGACAGTACCGCTGCGCGCTGGGCAGGCTCACGCTGGAGATCCCCGCGGGCAAACTGGACCGCGAGGGGGAGGACAGGCTGCTGTGCGCCAAGCGCGAACTTAAGGAAGAGACGGGCTTTACCGCCCGCTGCTGGGAAAAACTTACCGACCTGGCCACCACGCCCGGCTTCACCAACGAGGTGATAGGCGTGTACCTGGCGACGGAGCTGGAAAAGGGCGAGGTCAGTCCCGACGAGGACGAATTCATCGACATGGTCAAGCTGCCCTTTGCCGAAGCGATAAAGCTCGTGACGGAAGGCAAGATTAGCGACTCCAAGACGATAGTCGGGCTGCTGCTGGCCAAGGAAAGGCTGAGCTGAAAGAAAAATGTACTCAAAAGCGCTGTGTGAATGGTTCCTGACGGACGGCATATACCCGCCCGTGCGTTTGGACGCGCCGGAATATATAGAGGACGCGCTGACCGAGGCGGGAGTGCTCGGCGTAGGGCTCGATGTCGAGGAGCGCTGCCGGAACGAATGGATATACAGAAGGACCTGGCGGTACCTGACCCAGTTCACCTTGCCGGACACCGAAAAGCGGGTGTTCATGCGCTTAAGCGGGCTGAAGGGCAGGTGGCGGGTCACGGTCAACGGCGCCCTCGCCGCGGAGGGCACGGACAGCTGGTGCGAAACGGAGATCACCGGGCTACTGGGCGTTCCGAACTACCTGGAGATCGCGTTTTTGCCGGACGACAGCTTTTCACTGTTCCCGCAGGCGGGCTTCAAGGGCAGTTTTCTGCTTAAGCAGGCCGGAAAAGGCGTCATAAAGGATTTCAGGTGCGTGTTTTCCGCCGAAGGCGAGCCAGGTTTCATGTGCGCGGCAGACACGACCGCGCCGGGGCGGGCAAAACTCGCATTCACGCTGAGCAACAGCCGGGGAGAGTTCACCGAGACGCTGGATCAGGCGCTCCCGGCGGGCTACACTCCGCTTAAGACCGGGATCTTCGCGGGAAAACTCGCCGCGGGAGAAACGAACCGCCTAAGCGCGCGCCTTAACTTTGACGGGGAGACCTGCGACGCAAGGGAAGCGGAGATATATATCCCCGCAGCCAAAGCGCTCTTAAGGGGCGCGGTGTGCTTAAGCGAGGAAGACTTTGAGCTGGCCCGGGAACTGCACGCGGACACCGCGTACACCCGGGACGCGGAGGCGGACGACGCGTTCATCCGCCGGGCCGCAAAGTACGGGCTGTTCGCTGCCGAAGCAGACGAGGACGTCAAACAGGAGCTGCCTTCGGCGATGTGCAATCCCGACGAAGTCGACCGCATCTGCCCGGACGGGCGCGCGCTGGAGGACGACGTGATCTGGAAGCTCACCCAGTCCGACCGCGCCTGCTTTGACGAGGCGGGCGGCAGCTCGGAGGAACTGGAGGAGGCGGCCGCGCTGAGCCGCTACAACCAGGCGCTGGCGCTCAAGAACCTGGCGCTGGACGCGCGCCTGGCGGGCAAGAGCCTGGTGCTGGACGGCATGGTCAGCTCCGAGTACAGCCTTTCATCGCCCGCGCTGGTGGATTTTGACGGGCTGAAGCGCCCTGCGTTTTTCGCGCTTAAGGACGCCTGGCAAAAGGAATACGCCTTCTGCCGGCTGCCGGAAAACCTGCCGGACGAAGGGATATTCACCGCAAAAGCATATTACGCGGCTGACGACCCGGCGCCTAAACCCCGGGCGGTCAGCGTGAGCGCCTACGATCTCTCCGGGCGGGAGATATTCTCCACCACCTTTGCCGCGACCGTGTCCGGCTGCGTGGGCAGTTTCGCCCTGGAAATGCCCGAAGGCGGCGTGGCGCTGATCCGCACCCGGCTTTTCGACGGTGGGCAGGAGCTCTCCGTAAGCGACCTGGCGGCGTTCATGAGCGGCAGGGGCATAGAAGACCTGGGCGAAGCGCGGCTGTTCTGCGACGGAGAAAGCCTCGTGAACGATTCGGACACGCTGGCTGTGGGCGTATGCGCGGGTGAAGCGGGCTTTTTCGGCTGTCTGCTGCCGGGCGAAGCGGCAGCGGGCAGGGTGACCGATATAAACGCCGTCGAAGGTCTGAACATATACTATTAGTGCGCCGGCGGGGGATCCGCCGCGGCAGGATATAAGAAGGAAGTAGAAAGTTGATGTTCTCATCCGGTCTGTTTGACCATATGCCCACCCTCGAGACCGAGCGGCTCGTGTTGAGGCGGCTCGAGACGGGCGACGCACAGGACATATTCGATTACGGAAAAGACCCTCTGGTAGCCAAGCACGTGCTGTGGGACGCGTACACCAGCGTGAGCGAGGCGAGAGCTTACATAAAATACATGCTGCGCAAGTACCGGGCGGGGGAGCCGTCCAGCTGGGGCATAGAAGAAAAGGCCACGGGCAGGATCATCGGCACCATAGGCTACATGTGGTACCAGAAGGACAACAACGCCGCGGAAGTTGGCTATTCCCTTTCCCGGGACCGCTGGAACAGGGGCTACATGACCGAGGCATTAAAGGCGGTCATAGACTATTCCTTCAGGGACCTGGGCATCAACCGTCTGGAAGCGCAGCACGAGGTGGAGAATCCCGCCTCGGGAGCGGTCATGCGCAAGTGCGGCATGACAAAAGAAGGCACGCTGCGCGGGCGCCTGTACAACAAGGGCAGGTACGTGGACGTGGAACTGTATTCGATACTTCGCAAGGATTTCATGGCAAAAGTAAAACATAAATGAGGAGGAACACGATGAAGCAGGAGCTTATCCAAAAGGGCTTTGAGTACGCCAAAGAGGTTTACGCGGCCCAGGGCGTGGACGTGGAAAAGGCGATGGAACAGGCCGCGAAGTTCGCTATCTCCCTGCACTGCTGGCAGGGTGACGACGTTATCGGTCTCGAGAGCGAGGCGGGCGGCACTTCCGGCGGCATCCAGACCACCGGCAACTACCCCGGCAGGGCCCGGAACGGCGACGAACTCAGGCAGGATTTCCTTAAGGCCATAAGCCTGATCCCCGGCAAAAAGAAGCTGAACCTGCACGCCAGCTATGCGGAACTGCACGGCCGCAAGGCGGACAGGGACGCCTACACCAAGGAAGACTTTGCCGACTGGATGGCGTTTTCCAAGGAGAACAAGCTGCCCCTGGACTTTAACCCCACCTACTTCGGACACCCCTATGTGGCAGACGGCTTCTCCCTGTCTTCCAGGGATGAAAAGCACCGCAAATTCTGGATCGAGCACGGCAAGCGCTGCCGCGAGATCGGCGAAGCCTTCGGCAAGGCCCAGGGCGAGCCCTGCGTGATCAACTTCTGGATGCCCGACGGCTACAAGGACACCCCCGC
>JAEEGL016056513.1_pt1 | contig 15639 bp, 16 predicted proteins | sample 9134231 | NCBI WGS metagenome assembly JAEEGL01 (sample SAMN16246548, study PRJNA631951) | gut metagenome | biome: gut microbiome; feature: rumen; material: fiber-attached | host: Bos | place: Iran: Karaj | collected 2018-10
GTTACTGGACGTAATGAACTGCAAGTGAGGTACTTTAATTGGGAAAATGGTGTGGAAAGAGAGAATGGTGACGACAAGTATATGCTTGGACGATTCACTGAGCTGCTTTTGACGCATTTCCACTATTTTATTGATAGAGTTGTCATTGAATAAGTCATACTGCTGCGAAGCAGATATATAAAAAATCGTTATGTGCGGAGGGAGGCTTACTACTCTCATAAAAAAGGTTCGACAAGCCTCTCCTCCTTATTTAAACCAGAAATCAAATGAATGTATACAAAACCGCCATTGATGGTGTAGTAATCATAGAACCACGCGTGTTTGAGGATGCACGAGGCTACTTCTTCGAGTCATTCTCTCAGAGAGAGTTTGACGAAAAAGTTACATCTCAATTTTCAACTTTCAATTCTCCGCTCGAGCCCCGCTCGCTTGCTACCAACGGGACGCAAGAATTTTCAATTAAATTTGTCCAGGACAACGAAAGCAAGTCAAGCTATGGTGTGATGCGTGGCTTGCATTTCCAGTGTCCTCCTTACTCATAAAGCAAGCTCGTCAGGTGTGTAAAAGGAGCAGTTCTGGACGTGGCCGTTGACATCCGTAAAGGCAGCCCTACATACGGGCAGCATGTGGCTGTTGAACTGACAGAAGAGAACCACCGTCAGTTCTTTGTGCCTCGTGGCTTTGCTCATGGCTTTGCTGTACTCACTGAAAGTGCAGTGTTTCAGTATAAGTGCGACGAGTTCTATCACCCGGAGGCTGATGGGGGCATCAGCATCCTTGACCAAAGTCTGGGCATAGATTGGCGTATTCCTACAGATAAAGCCAACCTTTCTGAAAAGGACACCAAACACGCATTGCTGAAAGATTTCGACAGTCCATTTAGTATTGATATAAATCTTTATTCTGAGTTTTAACCATGAATATACTTGTGACAGGAGCAAACGGACAGTTGGGCAATGAAATGCGCATCATGACCAAAGGCTCAAAAGATAAATACATCTTCACTGATGTGTGTGACGAGCATCCTGAGTCTGTGGAAATGTTGCACAAATTAGCCGGTGATGACATTGATACATCTACCACCAAGTTGGACATCACTAATCTGGAGGATATCCGCCAAATGGTGAAGGAGAATGATGTTAAGTGCATCGTGAATTGTGCTGCATGGACCAATGTGGATGGAGCAGAAGATCCGGAGAAATACGAGCTGGTAGAGATGCTGAATGCCAAGGCTCCAGAGAATCTGGCTATAGCTATTAAGGAAGTTGGTGGCCTGTTGGTTCATATCTCCACAGATTATGTGTTTGGAGGTGATCCGTATAACACTCCTTGCAAGGAAGACCAAAAAGGAACGCCGACGGGAGTATATGGTTTGACCAAATTGCATGGTGAGGAGAAGATCATAGCAACGGGCTGTGACTATGTGATATTGAGGACGGCATGGCTGTATAGTGAGTTTGGGAAGAACTTCGTAAAGACCATGCTTAACCTAACGGCTACTAAGCCTCAGTTGAAAGTGGTCTTCGACCAAGTGGGTACTCCAACGTATGCATACGATTTGGCTTTAGCAATCACTACGATATTGGAGGCTTATAAAAAGGAATCATTAACCATGAACAATGAACCCTTCACCAAAAATGGAATTTACCATTTCAGTAACGAGGGTGTTAGTTCATGGTTCGATTTCACCAAGATGATAGCTGAGTATAGCGGTCATACAGCTTGTGATATACAGCCTTGTCATAGTGATGAGTTTCCAAGTCCAGTGAAGCGCCCAGCATTTTCCATATTAGATAAGACCAAGGTGAAAGACGTCTTCGGAATTAAAGTAAATTATTGGACAGATAGCTTACGCAAGAGTTTGGGAAATATGTAGCAAAGAAAGCTGAAGAAAGGATGATATAGCAATTTTGCATTGAGAATTGATTATTCCAGTAGATTGGTTCAAATTAAAAAAAAAGAGTTAAATGATTATATTGAACGGAGAATAATAAACCGTGTTATTGATATGAATTAACTATTACATGGCGTTATTTCGGGAATATGGATAAAATTGAAAGCGTAAATAATAAAAAAATTGCTAAGAATACGCTACTTCTTTATATGCGGATGCTCTTCTTAATGGCAATCAATTTATATACGTCACGAATAGTATTGTCAGCCCTTGGCGTTACTGACTATGGTATTTATAATGCAGTAGGTGGATTTGTTGCTATGTTTACTGTTATTAGTGGAGCAATGGCAACTGCAACTCAAAGGTTTTTATCATTTGAAATTGGAGCCAAGAATAAGGAGAAAATAGCTAAGGTTTTTTCGACAGCAATTGTGATACACATATTCCTCGCTTTAATTATTTTATTATTAGCAGAAACTGTAGGATTGTGGTTTTTGAACAATAATATGATTTTTCCTGTGGAAAGATATGTGGCAGCAAATTGGGTTTTCCAGCTTTCTGTGCTGACGTTGATTATAAATGTAATTAGTGTTCCTTACAATGCTGCTCTTATTGCTTTTGAAAAGATGTCTGCATTTGCTTATATTAGTATATATGAAGGAGTGCTAAAATTGGTAATAGCTATTGTAATATCATTTTTTTCAAAAGACAAACTTATCCTATACGCTCTTCTCCTTTGTTTTGTGTCAGCCTCAGTAAGAGTTATTTATAGTATATATGTTAAAAAGAATCTGCATGATTGCAAAAACAGTTGGAGAATGAATAAAGATGTTAGGAAAGAAATGGTTTCTTTTGTAAGTTGGAATTTGATAGGGTCGTCAGCAGGTATACTTCAAGAACAGGGTATCAGCATAATTTTAAATATGTTCTTTGGAGTGGCAGTAAACGCTGCCAGAGGAGTATCCACGCAAGTGATGCATGCAGTTTCTGGTTTTGTAAGCAATTTTAATCTGGCAATGAACCCACAAATTGTGAAAAGCTATTCTAGTGGTAATAGAGAAGATACTTTTAAATTGGCAATTCAAGGCAGCAAGTTCTCGTTTATGATGATGATGTTATTATCTACGCCTATCATAATAAATACTCCGTATATTTTAGACCTATGGTTGGTTGAAGTTCCTGAATACGCATCGATATTTGTGAGAATAGTCTTGATTACTGAGTTAATAAACTCTATGAGATATACACTTGTCACAACGGTTCATGCTAGTGGAAAGGTTAAACTGTATCAACTAACAAATGGGATTATTTCTTTGATGGCGATCCCTATAGCTTACCTTTTATTGAAATTGGGCTTTTCTCCAGTCGCGGCATTGATTACAAATATGGGAATTGCATTCGTTTGTCATTTCATGCGATTATGGGTGTTATGGCGTATTTTGATGTTCCCAGTTTGGCTATATCTTAAAAATGTTACTATAAGGATGACTGTACTTGCTATCATAACTTATTCAGTACCAGTTTTATTATCTTATTGGATTAGTGATTCAACGGTTGGCTTTATAACTTTATGCTTTATATCTATATCGTTCTCTTTTTTTACCTGTTATTTAATAGGTATGACCATAACAGAGAGAGTTTTAGTTATGAACAAAGCGAAAAAGGTGATTTCAAAATATATCAAAATCAAATAAAAATATGATAATAAATGTTTGTGGCTTCGGTTGGTCTGGGAGCGGTGCATATCTTGACTTATTACGTGAGTACGAAGAGGTTTGTTTCCCAACTACAAATGATTGGGAGTTCAACTTCTTATGGGCTCCAGATGGTTTGTACGATTTAGAGCAGAAGTTGTGTTATAAGCATTGTAGAATCTTTGATTCTGACTTGGCAATAAAGAGATTTTTAGCCTTAGCTAAAGAATATGGTAGGTCTAATGGGATTTTCAAATATGATAAAATTATGAAAACACCATTTTACAATCAATGCAAGATATATATTGACAATCTTGTTCAATTCAGACTGAATGCATACACATTTAATCATGTTTTACATCCTACTTTCAGTGATAGGTGTGTAAATTTTTATAACAATCTTATAGAGCACCTTTTTTGCAATAGAATATGCATACGCTTCAAAGGAAGGGATATTTATGAAATAGTACGCATTAGTAATTATAAAGAAATGCTGATTTCTTATATGCCAGAAAATTATAGGGAAATAACACAGGATTTTGTCGCATCTATTTTTAGTCAGGTAAGAAGAAGAGCTGAAAAACATTTGGTTCTAAATCAATCTGTCCCGCCAGACGTTCCACAACTGTTTGATCATTATTTTAAGGAAGATCATAAAACAATAGTTGTTAGACGTGATCCAAGAGACAATTATATCATAATAAAAAAACTAAAGGGAATATCTAGGCCTGTCCCAACTAATGTTAAAGATTTTATTCTATTTTATAAAAAGACTATTGCTAAAACGATACAACCTGATTCAGAAAACTTACTTTCATTAAGTTTTGAAGATTTAGTATATGAGTATCAGGAAACAAAGCGGAAAATTGAATCCTTTTTGGGAATCAAAGAACATATAGAGCCATTCGTTTTTTTTGATCCCAGCAAATCCATAAATAATACTCAGCTTGTTCGATTATATCCTGAATTTATGAGTGATATAAAATTGATTGAAGAAGAACTTGGGGATTATTTATTTCCATTTGATAAATACAACTACGAGCGAACAACCAATAAAGTATTCTAAAATAACGAAAATACATAAAAGATGAAAGCTTTAATCCTTAATTCAGGCTTAGGTTCACGCATGGGTGTCATCACCACGGAACACCCGAAATGCATAACAGAAATCTCGTACAAGAACACGATACTCAGCAGACAACTACGTTTGCTTGCTTCCTTCGGGGTCGAAGAGGTGGTGATGACCACGGGTTACTACGACAAGGTGCTCGTTGATTACTGCAACGCTTTGCACCTTCCCCTGAAGTTCACCTTCGTGAACAACCCGCTCTATGACAAGACAAATTACATCTATAGCATCTATTGCGCCAAGGATGTGCTGAAGGATGACGATATCCTGCTGATGCATGGTGACTTGGTGTTCGAGAGCCTGGTGATGGAGGCGGTGATTGACAGCCCCGTGAGCTGCATGGCAGTGAGCAGCACCCTGCCTCTGCCGGAGAAGGACTTCAAAGCGGTGATCAAAGACGGAAAGATTGAGAAGGTGGGTATTGAGTTCTTTGACAATGCCATGGCTGCCCAGCCGCTCTACAAAATTCTGAAAGAGGACTGGCTGGTATGGCTCCAGAACATTGAGAAGTTCTGTGAGAACGACAACCGCAAGGTGTATGCTGAGAATGCCTTCAATGAGGTTTCTGACCAATGCAAGATCTATCCTTGCGATGTGAAGAACATGCTCTGTGCTGAGATAGACACCCCAGAAGATTTGGAAGTGGTGAGCAAGAAGGTGGCAGAAATCAATGAGCGCACGGTGTATATGTGCTTCAGCACGGAGTACATCCATAGCGGTCACATGGCCATCATCAACAAGGCTCGTCGTCTGGGTCGCTTGATTGTGGGTGTTCTCTCTGATGAGGCTATTTCCAGTTTCAAACGCTATCCGCTGATTCCTTACGAGGAGCGCAAAGCCCTCTTTGAGAACCTGGCCGGTGTGGAGCGTGTAGTGGAGCAGAAGACGCTCTCTTATAAGGAGAACCTCGAAGCCCTGCGTCCTGACTATGTGGTTCACGGCAACGACTGGTGCGAAGGCTTCCAGAAGCCCATCCGTCAGGAGGTGTGCGAAGTGTTGGCGGAATATGGTGGTAAGTTGGTGGAGTATCCTTACAGCAATAATCCGATGTATAAGGAGCTGGATGCTAGCCACCGTGCAGAAGCCAGTATGCCTGATGTGCGTCGTGGCCGTCTGCGTAAACTCATCAATATGAAGGGACTGGTAACGGCTATGGAAGCTCACAGCGGTATCACGGGTCTGATTGTGGAGAATACCAAGGTGCTTCAGGATGGCAAGACCTATCAGTTTGATGCCATGTGGGTAAGCTCGCTTTGCGACTCCACCGCCAAGGGTAAACCCGACATTGAACTGGTGGATATGACCAGCCGCTTCCGTACCATTGACGACATTATGGAAGTGACCACCAAGCCTATCATCTTCGATGGTGATACAGGTGGCCTGACTGAGCATTTTGTCTATACCGTCCGCAGTTTGGAGCGCATGGGGGTGAGCATGATTATCATTGAGGACAAGACTGGCTTGAAGAAGAACAGCCTGTTTGGAACCGAGGTGAAACAGACACAGGCTGCTATTCCTGATTTCTGCGAGAAGATTAAGGCTGGTAAGAAGGCTCAGAAGACCAAGGAGTTTATGATCTGTGCCCGTATTGAGAGCCTCATTTTGGAGCAGGGAATGGAGGATGCATTGGAGCGTGCTTTTGCCTTCAGTGAGGCCGGTGCTGATGCCATCATGATTCACAGCCGCAAGAAAGACCCGGCTGAAATATTTGAGTTTGTGGCCAAGTTCCGTGAGAAGAACAGCACTACTCCAATAGTTGTTGTGCCTACGTCATTCAATACGGTTACGGAACAGGAGTTCAAGGATAGGGGCGTGAACGTGGTGATCTATGCCAATCAGCTCACACGTACAGGCTTCCCTGCTATGCAGGATGCTGCAAGGACGATACTCGAAAATCATAGAGCAAAGGAATGTGACGATAAATGTATGTCAATCAAAGAAATTATCACCTTAATACCTGAAGAATAATGATACGTCCTGAATATTTCATTGAAAAGTTAAGAGAGAACGGCATTGACTGCTTTGCGGGGGTGCCGGATAGTCTGCTGAAGAATATATGTGCATATATCACCGACCACTTCGATGCCCTGCACAACATCATTGCTGCCAACGAAGGGGCTGCTGTTGGACTGGCTGCAGGTCATTACCTGGCCACCGGCCAACCCGCCTGTGTGTATATGCAGAACAGTGGCGAGGGCAATATCATCAACCCCATTGCATCACTGACCGACCCAGAAGTGTATAACATTCCCGTGCTGTTGCTGATAGGCTGGCGAGGCCGTCCCGGTGTTCACGACGAACCCCAGCACGTGAAGCAAGGCAAGGTGACCACCGGCCTGCTGAACACCATGGGCATCAACTTCGATGTGTTGAGCAAGGAGGAAGACAAGGCAGAGAAACAGATTGCCAAGGCCATCAAAGCCCTCCAGAACAAGGAGGTGTATGCATTGGTGATTGAGAAAGACACCTTCGAGGACTATAAGCTTCAGAACGTGGAAGTGAACGACCTCACTATGAGCCGCGAAGAGGCCATTCAGACTGTTGCTGCTGCCTTGGGTGAGAAAGACTGCATTGTGAGCACCACCGGCATGATTAGCCGCGAACTCTTTGAGTACCGTGCTGCCATGAACCAAGGTCACGAACGCGACTTCCTGACTGTGGGTAGTATGGGTCACGCCAGTCAGATAGCCTTAGGTATTGCCATGGCAAAGCCTGACCGAAAAGTGTGGTGCTTCGATGGTGACGGAGCCACCATCATGCACATGGGCAGCATGGCCATTGTGGCCAACAAAGCCCCCAAGAACTACGTTCACGTAGTGTTCAACAATGGAGCCCACGACAGTGTAGGCGGCCAGCCTACAGTAGGATTGAAGATAGACCTGCCCCGTGTGGCCAGAGGCGTTGGATACAAACATACCTATAATGTCAGTACTAAGGAAGACCTGTTGACCGTTTTGAAAGAAGCCACACAGGTGAATGAACTCTCTCTTATTGAGGTGAAAGTGAAGAAGGGTAATCGAAAGGATTTGGGAAGACCTACCACTACACCTATTCAGAACAAGGATGCTTTGATGGACTTCCTGCGGAAGTAGTTCCAAGGTTCAAGATTCAAGTTTCATTATGCAGAAAATCATAAACGGCTTAGCCCAGCTTCCCGACATCCTGAAGGAAGTGGACTGCAAGAAACTGTTCCTGGTGATTGACTCTTCGTATCCTTTCCTCAACATCAAGGATGCGATAGAGACTTTGCCAGTGGCGGAAAAGGTAAAGTTCAGCGACTTTACCCCCAATCCGCTGTATGAACAAGTGTGTAACGGCATAGAGTTGCTGAAAACCTCCCACTGCGACACTATTCTCGCTGTGGGAGGCGGCAGTGCCATTGATGTGGCCAAGTGCATCAAACTGGCCGTGTTGGCTGAGGAAGGCAATGCCGCCATCATCCCACCGCTGGTTTCCCAGCGTTTGCCCATTGATGGAGGCAAGATTCCTTTCATTGCCATTCCCACAACAGCAGGAACAGGCAGTGAATCCACTCACAATGCCGTGATGTACTACGAAGGTTCCAAACAGACCGTCACCAACGATGGGGTGCTGCCCGACTATGCCGTGTTGGAACCCTCCGTACTGAAAACCCTCCCGCTCTATCAGAAGAAATGCACCATGATGGATGCCCTCTGTCAGGGTATTGAATCCTGGTGGAGTGTCAACTCTACCGAGGAGAGTTATGAGTATAGTCGTAAGGCCATTGAACTCATCATGGCCAACTGGCAGAAGTACATCTTCGAGAATGATGATAAGGCTGCTGCCCAGATTATGCTTGCTGCCAACTATGGTGGACGGGCCATCAATATCACCCAGACCACGGCTCCTCATGCCATGAGTTATAAGATTACCTCACTCTATAAGTTGCCCCATGGCCATGCGGTAGCAGTGTGCTTGCCTGAGGTATGGACGTATATGATGGAGCATCCCGAGGAGTGTATTGACAAGCGAGGGGATGAGTATCTGATGGGCGTGTTTGATAAGATTTCCCATTCGATGGGGGCAAGTACACCTATGGAGGCCATTGCTTTGTTCCGTGAGATGATGAAGGAGATGGAGTTGGGGAATCCTGTCTCTGAGAATCGGGAGGCAGACCTTGAAGTGCTGGCATCATCGGTCAATCCAGTGAGGTTGAAGAATAATCCGGTGAAACTAAGCAATATGGTTTGTTTTGACTTGTATAAGAAACTTGTCATTGAAAACTAATATATGATTAACAGACGGTTTGAAATGCAATCAATGAAAGTTCTTTATATTTTACATACAGCAGAAATGCATGGGGCAACAATGTCTTTTCTCAGTATGCTCCAGGGATTAATCGGAAATGGTGTTAAGGCCTTCGTGGTTGTACCCCAGAAGAATAACCTTTTTGAAAATAAAATAAAAGAAATAGGAGCATCATTATTTGTGCTTCCTATATGCTATTCGATTATCCCAAGTTATTCTCATGTTAAACAAAATATCATCAAAAGGTTCACAAAATTAATATGGCATACAATTAACCTGTGCATTAAGAAATTTCACTCATTTTGTGCAGTATATAGAATATCAAGAGCAATTAGACCTGATATTATTCATACAAATGTCGGGATTATTCATGAAGGCTTTTGGTGCGCTAAGATTCTGCGAGTTCCCCATGTTTGGCATATTAGAGAATACCAAGATTTAGACTTTGATTGGATGATATTTCCCAGTAAGAAATTATTTCAGAAAGAACTATGCAACTCAAATGTTATAGCAATATCGGAAGGATTAATAGAGCATTTTGGACAAAAAACCAATGAAAAAGCTATATGTATATATAATGGGATATATAAAATAAAAGATGTTACCATTGTATTACCCAAAAAAGAATATTTCTTATTGGCCAGCAGAATTTCGCCTTCAAAAGGACATGAAGATGTAATAAGAGCTTTTGCAAGTTTTTATATGAAACATAGTGGATACAGGTTGGTAATTTTGGGATCTGGACCAGATAAGTATATTGAAGATTTGAAAACAATTACTCATACTTTACATTGTGAAAAGGCTATAGATTGGATGGGATTTCAAAAAGATGTAAGGTCTTTTATGAAAGATGCAAAAGCACTTATAGTAGCTTCACATTTTGAGGGTTTTGGCCGCATGACTGCTGAAGCTAGTTTTGCTGGTTGCATGGTCATCGGTAGGGATACTGGTGGAACAAAAGAGATATTGGAACAGACAAAAGGCATTACTTTTTTTTCAGTAGAAGAACTGGAAATAGCTATGTGTAAAGTTGCTGAAATGAATGAAAGCGAATATTTGAGAAAGATAGAATATGCCCAAAAGAAAGCTGTTGAAAAGTTTTCAATAGAACAAAATGTTATTAAGGTTAATCAGTTGTATGAAAATATATTAGATCAAAAGTCAAAAACCGATGAATAAAATAAAAATTTTAGCTTTTTATCTTCCCCAATTTCATCGTTTTAAAGAAAATGATGAATGGTGGGGTAAAGGTTATACAGAGTGGACCAGTGTAGGGAAGGCAAAACCTCTTTTCAAAGGTCATAACCAACCACGAGTACCTACCGAACTGGGTTATTACAATCTTAGAATGCCTGAGGTTAGAGAAGAACAGGCGCAGCTAGCAAAGGAAGCAGGAATAGAAGGTTTTTGTTATTGGCATTACTGGTTTGGTAATGGGAAACGTCTTCTTGAAGATATTTTCAACGAAGTATTAGCATCTGGTAAGCCTGATTTCCCATTCTGCCTCGGATGGGCTAATCATTCATGGTATGCAAAGAACTGGAACAGTGCTGGCTCAATATCACAAAAAATACTTATGGAACAAACCTATCCGGGTTTTGAAGATGCCCGCATGCATTTTGAATTCTTACTAAAAGCATTTGAGGATGAAAGATACGTCAAGATAGAAGGGAAACCTTTTTTTTTAATTTATGACCCATCGTCACTACCTGATGATTATATTATACGTTTTAAGCAATGGACGAAGGAAGCAGGATTCCCTGGGTTGTATTTAGTTGCTAATATTTTGAGCAAAAAAGATACTAGAGAAAAACTGATTTCACGCGGGTTCGATGCAGTTACTTATCAAAGAATATCTTTGCATGCATATTTAGCATCGCAAAAGACATTGAATAAGTTCGGTATCTGGGGTAACCGATTAAGTGGCGTAATAAAAAAAATAAAAGGTTTTGTCATTCACAGACCTCCAATGATGGTAGATTACGCTAAAACTTACAAGTTTTTAATTAATGAGGAGGATTACAGAGAGGACGTAATACCTGAACTGATGCCACAATGGGACCATACACCGCGAAGCGGATGGAATGGAAATCTTTTTATCAATTCTACACCTAAGTTTTTCAAGATGCATGCCAAACAGGTTTTTGATATAGTGAAACAAAAGGATAACAAATTAGTTTTGCTAAAGTCTTGGAATGAGTGGGGAGAAGGTAATTATATGGAACCAGACATTACAAATGGAAGAGGATATATAAAAGCTCTTCGTGAAGCGATGGACGAACAACTTTAAGAAATTTAAATATGAAAGTATTAACATCCCCATCATCGATGGGACAATGCGGCAGTGAGCCTTTTGACTTGCTGTGCGAAAATGGCTTTGAGATTATCAACAACCCCTACGGTAGGAAACTGACGGAGAATGAGGTGATAGAATTGGCCAAGGATTGTGTGGGTATAGTAGCTGGCGTAGAGCCACTGACAGCCCGAGTGATGGATGCGCTTCCACTGCTGAAATGTATTAGTCGTGTTGGCGTGGGCATGGACTCTGTGGATTTGGAGTATGCCAAACAAAAAGGCATTATCGTTGTAAATACACCGGAAGGCCCGACACGTGGAGTGGCAGAGTTGACACTGGCTATGACGCTGTCATTGCTGCGTAAGATTCCGCAGGCTGATGCTGCCATGCACCAGCACAAGTGGAAGAAGCAGATAGGCAATCTGTTCTTGGACAAGAAAATTGGTGTCATCGGTCTCGGACGTATCGGACGATTGGTGGCTGAGTTGTTCCGTGGGCTGAAGAACCCTGTGATTGGTTATGATCCGTTTGCCAACGAACAGTGGGCTAAAGAGAATGGTGTGGAACTTGCCTCATTTGAAGACGTGCTGAAGAATGCTGACATTGTTACTCTTCATATCCCTGGCAACAAGGATAAGAGCGCTGTGATTGGTGAAAAAGAACTGACCATGATGAAAGATGGCTGTTACCTGATCAACATCGCCCGTGGCGGTGTGGTCAGTGAAGAGGCTCTATTTGAGGCGTTGAAGTCTGGCAAACTGGCTGGTGCTGCTGTGGATGTTTATACCAAGGAGCCGTACGACGGTCCTCTCTGTGATCTGGACAATGTCATCCTGACTCCTCATCTCGGCTCATACGCCAAGGAGGGTAAGCTGAAAATGGAAGTGGATGCCTGTCAGAATCTTATTGATGCTCTGAAAGTTTAGTTTATAGTTTACAGTTTATAGTTTATAGATATGAAGACGAAAGTTGGAATTATAGGCTATGGCAAACAGGGACAGATTCGCCATAATGCCATAAACGAGACGGGATGTGCTGAGGTGATTGCTATCTCAGAGCCCTGTGATGTGAATATTGATCTGCCAAATCTCTCGCATGATGATATTATCAATAACCCCGATATTGATGCCATCATTGTCTGTACACCCAATTTCCTGAACAAACCCTTGACCATCAAGGCGTTGAATGCGGGCAAACATGTGTTCTGTGAAAAACCACCTTGCTTTACAGCTCAAGACATGAGGGAAATACGTGAGGCTGAAGCTGCTTCTGGTGGCAAGAAACTGATGTATGGTTTTAATCATCGTCATCATGACAGTATCATCCGCATGAAGGAAATCGTACAGAACAAGGAGTTTGGCAATATCCTCTGGATGAGAGGACGCTATGGCAAGAGTGTGACTCCGGACTATTTCAGCCAGTGGCGTGCCAAGAAGGAGTTGGCCGGTGGTGGCATCCTGCTCGATCAAGGTATCCACATGCTCGATCTGTTCCTTTATCTGGCGGGTGACTTTGACTCTGTAAAGGCAGAGGTATCGAACCTCTATTGGAAGATGGATGTGGAGGATAATGCCTTTGTTATCCTGAAGAATTCAGAGAATGGCACAGTGGCCAGTCTGCACTCGACAATGACACAGTGGCGTCACTTGTTCTCATTAGAGGTGTTCATGGAGAAGGGCTATATGGTGCTGAACGGACTGATTACTTCTTCTATGTCATACGGCAAGGAGATTCTGACTGTTGCCAAGAACCGTTCTGCTGCTCCTGCAGCTACCTGGCAGGATGAGGTGCGCATGGAATATATGACCAACAACTCTTGGCGCTATGAGATGCGGCAGTTCTTTGATGCTATCCATGAGGATACGCCCATCAAGATTGGTAACTCTGCAGATGCATTGAGACTGATGACCGTGATAGATAAGATTTATGCTCAGAAAGACTTTTAGTGAATTGAGAATTGAAAGTTGAAAATTGAAAATTAGAATGGAAAGGACAGAGAATCTTAAACAATATTGGGCAGAGTACCGGCAGAAGCTGAACGACCTTTTTGATCAGGTGAACATTGACGATGTATCGGCGGTGCTCACCACGATGATTGAGGCCTGGAAACAGCGTCACACCGTGTATGTGTGTGGTAATGGCGGCTCTGCCGCTACTGCCTCGCACATGCAGGTGGACTTCCGATACTTTATCCGGCACTTCAGTAAGTTCCACCCAAGCATTGTGAGCATCACAGACCATGCACCGATGATGACGGCTATCGGTAATGACACTGATTTCTTGGATGTGTTCAAGGATCAACTGAAAGGTAATATCCACGATGGCGATGTGCTGATCTGCATCTCTGCCAGCGGCAACTCCATGAACTTGGTTCGTGCAGCCCAGTACGCCAAGACCTGTGGAGCCACCACCATCGCTTACGTTGGTTTCCTGGGAGGACCACTGAAGGAGGTGTGCGACATTTCACTCTATACACCCAACCCCATTGGCGACTACGGCCCCATCGAGGATTTGCACATGATGTACAACCACCTGATGGTGAACTACCTTGCCAGGGATGAAGAGTTCATAACATTAGATGACAAGTATGGATATAAATAATTTGTTACAGATTGCGGTAACAGCTGCGAAGGATGCCGGAAACCATCTGGCATCCTTCCACAATACCGTAGTGGATAAAGAAGAAGGACACGACATCAAACTTCGTGCCGATAAAGAAGCTGAGAGAATCATTCTGGATCAATTGATTCCGACAGGTATTACCATCCTAAGCGAAGAATGTGGTTTGCTGCCGGCTGGTGATTCCAACTACTACTGGATTGTTGATCCGCTGGATGGCAGTTTAAACTATTTGCATGGATTGCCCATCTGCTGTGTCTCCATTGCGCTATGGCAAGGAGAAGAAGCCCCATTGTTTGGTGTCATCTACGACTTTAACCACGATAGGTTGTACACGGGTATTGTCGGTAGTGAAGCAACATGCAATGGAGAACCCATTCATGTTAGTTCTACATCCGAAAAATCGAGGTCAATTATCACTACTGGCTTCCCCGTGTATATGAAGCATGATGAAGAAGGCCTTGCCCGGTTCATCCGCACTTTGCAGGATTATAAAAAAGTACGTCTTATTGGTTCTGCAGCATTGTCTTGTGCCATGGTTGCCCAGGGTTCAGTTGAAACCTATCACGAGCGTAGCATAGCTTGGTGGGATGTGGCTGCAGGTGTAGCTATCACCCTTGCCGCAGGAGGCCATGCTGAAATAGAGGTTTTGGATAAGGAGAAGCACCATCTGGATGTTTTCCTTTCAAATGGATTGATAACGAAATGATAAGTCCATGACCAGAAAGGAAATGAGAACCCTAATCCAGTCGGATTTAGACCGACTGGATTTACCCAAAAGATTAATGGGTGGGGGGGGGTGGTAAACGCCTGATAGCGTGGATGTTATATGGTTCTTTCAAAGTAACTTACTGGTATCGTATATGCAGTTATTGGCATTCCAAAAATGGCAGATTGGCTCGTTCTATTCTTGCTATTTGTAATCTCATTTATAAACATTATCAGTTTAAGGTTGGTGTTGACTTGCCTTATAAAACAAAGATTGGTAAAGGATTGCTGATTATGCACTTTGGTGGTATCGTGATTAGTAAAGATGCAGTCATAGGCGATAACTTTACCATATTTCAATGCGCGACGGTTGGTAAAGGAGGCGGAGGAGGAGCACCTACCATAGGAGATAACTGCACTGTATTCGCAGGTGCCAAAGTATTAGGTGGTATCCATTTAGGAAATAATGTGGTTGTTGGTGCCAATGCGGTAGTTCTGAAAGACTGTCCCGACAATGCGATAATGGCTGGTGTCCCAGCTAAGATATTAAGAATAAAGGAATAAGATAATTTATGGCTTTTAATTCTCTCAATTTCTGGTTTGTTTTTCCGTTCATCTTTGCCTTCTACTGGCTCATTCCAGCTAAGGGGAATCTATTGCGAAAGGTGTTTCTCGTTATGGCGAGTTACCTGCTCTATATGAACTGGAAACCAGCGTTCGCCCTTGTGTTATTGGGAGTTACGCTGATAACCTACTGGGGTGGGTATTTGCTTGATGCTCAGGCGTTTAAGAGTAAAGAGCTAAATGTTAATGGTTCAAGGTTCAAGGTTCAAGGTTCAAGAAAAGGGAGAAGGCTTGTATGGCTGTTTGCCTTGTTGGGACTGCTGCCCCTGTTGGTCTTTAACCTGAATAATTCATAAAGGTTTTCTCGTCTCAGAGTTGTACCCGTTTCTCTTATAGTAGTAGGCTCACAGGAAAGTTGTGTTCTGGATTACGATGTGTCATTATAAGATTTTCTGAATTCAGCATA
>JAEEGL016886260.1_pt1 | contig 15639 bp, 8 predicted proteins | sample 9134231 | NCBI WGS metagenome assembly JAEEGL01 (sample SAMN16246548, study PRJNA631951) | gut metagenome | biome: gut microbiome; feature: rumen; material: fiber-attached | host: Bos | place: Iran: Karaj | collected 2018-10
ATCCTCCAAACTATACTGCAGGACACGCGCCTCATCGTATAAATAAGTCGTGACCAGTTCGTCCCGAAGATCCACCGTCCAGTACTCCCGGACGCCGGCAGAGCGGTATTTATTCTGCTTGATAAACGTGTCCTTTTTTCTCGACGACAGCGACAGTATCTCGATAATAAAATCCGGGCAACCTACGGTTCGCTCCATCGTCACTTTCTTCTTGTCACACACGATAAAAATATCCGGCTGAACCATCGTACGATCATCATCCGCACCATCCAGCTTCACATCGGCAGGTGCGATCATCGGCAGACATCCCCCTCCGTTTTTGCGAATCTGCTCCCTCAGCTGCGCAAAAATCTCACCCTGGAACATCTGATGCGCATACGTCGGCGCCGCCATATCATAGATCACACCGTCGATCAGCTCAACACGCTCCTCATCCGGCCACGAAAAATAATCATCCGTCGTATAGTGTCCCTGCCTGTCGTCATCGCCCTTTCGTGCCTTGGAACGCCTTTTTCTCTTTGCCCCATCCACGCCAAAGTGAGCACTCTCACTGACAAAGTAACTATCGAGCTTCTTCATCGTATCATAACGGGGCGATGTCGTCGTCTTCCCGAAGATCTTCTGCACGGTTCCGAGCGCCACACCGGATCCCTCTGAGATCTGTCGATAGGTAAATCCTTTCTCCTTCCGGAGTTTCTTCATCTCTTCCAATGTCATAGTCATCCCTCCCTCATGTCGGTTTCCTGTAGCACATGAAGAATCAGCATATCCATTATGTATCATTTGGTATCCATTTTTGGATACTTCTACTGTATCAAAATTTGGATACTTTGTCAAGGTTAGAAAGCGGGTGGCAGGAGGTACGAAGCGGCGAAGTGAGTGAAAAAACAAGCCCTGAGGCCTAACGGCTTCAGGACTTGTTTTCATCTTATTTGTTATCTTGTCACACAGAGATCAAACCTCAGGCCACTGAGAAGCTGTGATCCATCCGAATTCTTCTCCGTCATAGTAAACTTTTACCTTGTCGCCGACATTCAATGCCGCTTTGAAATCATCCTTAAGAGCGGTGGTTGCCCACTGAATGTAAGTATGGTTCTTGCGCAGTTCCCATGTGCCCGGGATAAGAGTGTATTTCTTTCCATCCGGAAGCTCAAACTCGAACTTCGAGGTATCGAAATCCACGTCCTTGTCGGAAGCGTTAGCGAAGATCGCATATGCATTCCAGGTAACGCCGTTCACCTTATCAAGACCTACTTCCTTGATGGTCACCCCTTCATAGCCTTTCGGAGTAAAGGCTACACGATCCGACGGTGCTTTGTCTTCCATACCGATGTTGATCATGCCCTCCCAATCCGGAGTGATCGTTCCATCGGCACCAACTACGACATCCAGAATGAAATAGGTCTTAGGCGGGTTTTGCACACCTGCTAAGTGTTTTTCACCAATAACTTTGTATCTCACACCGGCAACAACCTGACTACCGATCATTCCGATTACATCATAGTATGTTCCACCTACCAGGCCGGCCGGATTGAATGTTCCATCGATACGGGCAAGCACTTCACTATCAATGGTAGGATCCGTTGCCTCTGACCATCCACCGTCGTTACCTACCTCCGGAAGCGCTTCGATACCGGTCTCGACAACCTTGTCAAGATGTGTCTCAGCAGCCGCATTCTCGGAAATCTCAACGAGTACATAAGAAGATGTCGGTGTCGCTGTTGTAAGAGTTTTCTTTGCAAGCACTCTCCATTTGTTTACACCGTCCGATCCGATATATGCTCCTAGCTTAATGAACGGCGTATATCTGGCTCCGACAAGTCCTTCGTTGATGATGGTAAACTTGTCTACAACACCATCCGGCTCGACTTTCGGATCCACAGTAAACCAGGTATCGGTTGGCATATCCGGTTCATCCGGTTCACCTTCCTCGATAACCTCAACCTTACGCTTCAAGGTATATTTCTTGGTTTTTTTTGCCGACTTCTTGGTCGTAACTACCGCCTTGATCGTAGCAACACCATAGTCCTTGGCTGTTACCTTTGCGGTAAGCTTTGTCTTTTTCTTGACAGTAGCCACCTTTGTTTTGGTCGATGTCCACTTGATGGACTTGATCTTGTAGGTACCCTTCTTAACCTTCAGCGTCTTGCTATTACCCTTGACAATAACCACCGTCTTCGGGGTGAGCGTCGGGGCCTTTACCTTGGCGTCAGCCTTTACCATCGGACTTACACTAAACGCCATTGCTGCTGCCAGAGAAACGGCAGCTACTTTCTTCACGGTTCTTTTAAGTGATTTTTTCATGCTTGTTTCCTCCTTTGTTTGATTTCAAAAACAACTCCCACTCGTTGTGGTTGTTTTTGTTTTGTATGAACAAACTATACCATACAAAAAACTTCTTTTCAAGTCATATTCCCCGAACGGTAGCTTTTCGGGAACGAACGGTATAGGTCATCCCATTGGTTTTTGTTTTTGCAACAACAGTTTTTGCATTTCATTCAGTTCTTTTACCTGTTTTTTATAGATCGCGTTCATGATCAGCCAGATGATAAAAAATGCGACAATCTGGCATCCGATCATGATCAGAAGAGTGATCGGATCGTCACCGCCCCATCCGAGAAACAGCGATATCGGAACGAAAAGTCCGATTACCGTCAGGCAATGGAATGCGGTAGCCAGGACCAGCGACCATTTTTCAATATCATAGAAAACGGTCGTACCGAAGACAATGGCACCGTACAGTCCGGACACCAGAGTCTGAATAAGAAACGCGATTGCCAGATTCCCGGTCGTATCCATCAGTTCATCGGACACCAGCACCAGTTCCTCCGCGGAGAGGGATCCACTCATCATCGCGATCACATCGCCAAGTAGGATGCCGATGGAAAAACCGATCATCGCTCTTCTTAAAATCGTTTTCAGCATGCGAACCCTCCTCTCGTATCATATAAATCATTAGACTCTCTCTATGAGAGGAATGCTGCGTTACAGTTTTATTGTTTCTTCATCACTTTTTCTTCTTCACTTTTGCCTTCGGATGCATCGACGACTTGATGATCGTCAGGATCAGGAACAATAGGATGAATCCTCCCTGCACTGCGAAACAGATGAACACGTCGCCATGCGTTCCCTTCTGGTCTCCGCATAGGAGGTCGTTCGCGCGCTCGTACCAGAAGCCCGGCAGGATCTTCGTCACAGTCCGTACGCCTTCACCAAGCATCGTCTGCGGCATAAAGCCTCCGCATAAAAATGCCATGCCGAGTCCCATCACCTGCGCCATCATACTCATCACGGTATTGGATGGTCGGAAGGTGGACAAAAAGATTGTAAACATCGTCACAAACAATGAGAATATAAACGAGTTTAGCACCGCCAGCCAACTGTTGACGCCGGTGTACATACCACCGTAAAGAGCGGCACCACCGGCCAAAAAGATCAGCCATACGATCACAACCAAAACGGCACTTCCCGTGAATACCTGCGTCACATAGGACGATACGGAGGTTCTCGAACACTCGATACGCTTTCTCTGCTCTTCACCATTCATCGTGATCAGGATCGGGCCGAGCATACTAATGATAACCGCAATCATAATGTATAACAGCATACGGAAGAACCAGGCAAACTTCGTCGTGAAGTTCTCATCGAACATTTCATCCTGCGGATCCTGCACGACTTCCACCGTGGTCTCTTCTCTGTCGGCTGCTTTGTTAACCGCCGTCATCACATCATCGCCCATCGCTATTGCCATGCGGGTATTGCGGATATACTCCTGCAGATACACACTCATCATCGCTGTCGCGAAGCCATCGCGCAGATGGAATTCCTCGAAGAGTTCTTTTTTCAGCGACTCTTTATCCGTGGAACCGAGGAGCTCGGCATACCCCTTCGGAATTACCAGGGAGTAATCAATCATGGAATAATACATCGCATCCATCAGTTCCTGATTAGTTAATTGTTTGTCCGTAATATGATGCTTCTTTGCCAGTTCCGCAACTAAAGCCTTGCTGGCCTCCGTCTGATCTTCATCGCGGATATACAAAGACAGGGAGGTGTCTTGAAAATCAACCTTTTCTTCACTGGCATTTACCATCGGAAAACAGATGGCAAAAAATATAACCGTATAGAGGATTCCGATCCCGATTTTCGATCGGCTCACCTTGAAAAATAGTTTAAAGATTTGCATACGTCCTCTCTTTCTGGAGCGTCAGCAACAGATTGTCCACAAGAATTTTAGATTCTCGTGTGGCATCCGTGGCATTTTTTTGCACGCTCCGTGCAAAATGCTGTATCAAAAATTGCCTGTCAAGACAGTTTTTGATACTTCTTCCTCCTTGTCATAAGAATTCCAAGGACGATAAATACAACTGTAAATCCGCCCATCGTCAGTAGCTTCACATAGAATCGACTGAGGTCGGCATCCATGTTCAGATAATACATGGCGTCCGTGACAACCGCAACCGGATTCAGCGCGTTTACAATCGGAATCTGAACGGAGAAGATCGCGCGAATACTATCGATCATCAATCCACTCATGAAGCAGAGCGACATATTGACTGCCATCATGAGTCCTGTCTTGGCACTTTCACTGAGTCTGCCGATAGCACCGACAAAGAAGACGAGCGACACACCCATCACTGCACCGCAGACACCGGTGAGATAGACAAGCGGAAGCTTATCGCCAAAATCAATCTGAAGTACGAACTTCAGGAAGGTTACTGACAGAAGCACACAGCAACTGTGCGTGATGTAGGTCCCGACAAGCTCCGGAAGAACCACCTTCCACTTCGGTGTCCCGGCACAGGATCTTCTCATACCGATCGAGGAGAGGTTGGCCTGGTTACCGATTGCGATATGCATCGCAGCCAGCGAACCGAAGATTGATACCATCGCGATCAGGTTGTACATATACATCGCGAGCGGATCCTTGTTTCCTTCCGTAAGCGGCGTTGTTTTTATACTCGCACCGTTCATCACATCCTCGATGTTGTCAAGCGCTTCGCTCTTCTCACCACCGGAGTTAGACGCCCATATATCCTTTGCCATCTTTTTCATATTGATGAACATATCGACATAACTTTTCAGCGTACTCTGCTCGGAGCCGTTTTTCTTGATTTTTAACGAGACATTTGTCTCGGAGATGTACGAAGACATCATCGTATCCACCAGTGTGGATGTGTCCGTGACAGCCGGTACGGAAGAAAAATCCGCTGCATTGATTCGGTCCTTAATCTGGGTAAAGTCCTTCAACTGATCCCAATCAGAGCCGAAGAAATCCGACATATAATCCGTCTCACCGGAAGGTTTCTTGGCCTCTTGACCGGGGAGCGGGTCGATCACGATCACACCGACAACATCGCCGTCATTCAACAGCTTGTAAGCTTCTTCTTCCGAGCAGAACGTCGGATCCAGCATAGCCGCTGCCTTGTCCAGACCGTTTTCGGTCTTAGTGCCGTCGGCTGAGGTATCAGCTTCCGCGGTATCATCCTTCGCATCTCCTTCCGCCTCCGCCGTGGCGTCTTCCGTACCTTCCGCGGTTTCTTTTCTATCGTAGAACATGTGGAAGAACTTGTCTTCCGTGTTTTCGATAACAGCAACCTTGATTCCCGTTGCCGCACCTTCTTTACCGAGATTTCCGAACGCAAACTTGTAAAAGAGGCCCAGGCAGATCGGGAAAATGATCATCCAGATGAGCACTTCCTTGGCCCGGAAGTTGCGTTTGATCTCGTAGCCTATATTTCGAAAAAACATACGCAATCCTCCTTTATTATTATTTCTTTTTTGCCTTCGGATCCGGTTCCTCATCCGCTCTCTCGTCCTTGTCACGGAGTTCTTTACCTGTGATCGTAAGGAATACATCGTTTAGTGTCGGAAGCTCTGAGTAAACGCGTCCAAAGCTGACATCGGCTTTCTTCAACTCATCCATCACAAGTCCGAGATTATGTCGACCACCCTCGCAGGCAATCGCAAGTTTCTTGTCCGCAAAAGTAACGTCCGTCGCATTCGGGATTGCTCTCATCGCAGCGATCAGTGAATCCTCGGCACTATCCATCTCGATGTAGATGGTCTCCGTATTTTTGATGGAAGACTTCAATTCATCCTTGGTACCTTCCGCAATCTTTTTCCCGTGGTCCATGATCGCGATGCGTGAGCAGATCTGCTCCACCTCTTCCATATAGTGGGTAGTATAGATGATCGTTGCGCCCTGCTGATTCAGTTCGGTGATACCTTCGAGAATTTTGTTGCGGCTCTGAGGATCGACTGCCACGGTCGGCTCATCAAGGATGATCAGCTTCGGCTTATGCGCAATACCGCACGCGATGTTCAATCGGCGAAGAAGACCGCCGGAAAGTTTCTTCGGGCGGAACTTCACAAAATCTTTGATCCCGACGAACTCGATCGCCTCGTCAACATACTGCTTGCGAAGGGCCTTGTCCTTGATATAAAGACCGCAAAAAATATCCACATTTTCATAGACATTCAGTTCATCAAAAACAGCAACGTTCTGAAGTATGACACCGATCCTTGATTTCAGTTCGTAGGCAGTCGGCGTCATCGGCTTGCCGAAGACCTCCACAGTTCCCTCATCAAATGCCAAAAGTGAAAGCAGACAACTGATCGTCGTCGTTTTCCCGGATCCGTTCGGCCCGAGAAGTCCAAATACTTCACCTTCCTTGATCTCCAGATCCAGATGATCCAGAGCACGAAGCTCTGCGTAGTTTTTTACGAGATTCTCAATTTTTACAACCGTATCTGACATACATACCTCTCTTTCCAAACAACATGTTTACGTTACTATATTTAATGAATTTTTATCCTCAGTTCAACCTTGACGGATTTGGATTTATAGGTCTTGTTACCTGCCGCGGTTACCTGCACAACCATGAAGTATTTTTTACCCTTCTTCAGGTGCTGTTCGATCCGGATATCACCTGTCTTTTTGTTGATGGTAAAACGCTTACTTCCGGATATTTTTTTGAAGGAAAGGGTTCCCTTGGCATTTTTAATATTGAATGCTTTATTTTTCTTAACCGTAACGGTGTGCTTTGCCTTGCCGTAGATGCGATTCACGGTTACGGTCATCGGATTCTTTTTCTTGGTGGTCGGCTTTACCGTCGGTGCCGGTGTCGGATCCGTACCGGGCTCTGCTGTCGGTGCCGGTGAAGCAGAAGGATCCGGAGAAGCGGTCGGCTCTGCCCCCTCAAGTTCAACGGAGAATTCCATACCACCGCCCTTAACAACGTCGTAAAAATAGTTGCCTGCGTCATCCTTCGGAAGTTCTACCTTGTCTGCGCCCGAACCATTGTAAGCCTTGACGATCTTCGCATCGGACTTGATGTAGAGTCTGTCTCCCTGATGAGCCACCTCAAAGACCTCATCGTTATCACCATGCTTATAAGTCTTGGTATCCAGCGCCGAGGTTCCGTCTGCTTTGACCACCTTGAAGGAACCGACCGAAGGCTGCGTGGTTTTTACGATATAGTTTACGGATTTGGCAAAGGTCTCATTCTCATCGTCGCCGTGGAAAGCATCTGACTGTTCGCCCCATACGAGCTTCCAGAGCGTCAGAGTATACTTCGTCGTTTCCTGTAATCTGACATTTTCAAATCCATGACCTGGCGCCGTGACGGTTCCCGTGACCAGCACGTCCGTGTCACTATAGTTACTCCAGTTGCTGAACGCTGCAAAATCCTTTCCCTTTGATGTTACATCACCGAATATCTTGTAGGTTCCTCCGTCTCCCAGTGACAGAGACCTTCCTCCCGAAGTAATATTTCCATCCACAGTCACATCGATATCCGCAGTTCCGCCGGAGGTATAGATCCCTGTGGCTCTGAAATCATCACCGGCGGTCACGATCTCCCCTACATTCACAACTGCCTTTCCGTCGGAGCTGCCGGTGATTGAGAGGCCGGCCTCGTTATACGCGCTGAGTTTGCCGGCCTTTACATTCATGGTTCCCTCTCTCGATGTGGTGAGTGCCAATGGGCAACCGCCTTTTGTCGTGGTGATATCTCCGAAGTTCGCTGTTACATTTCCGCCCTCTGCCGAGCCGTACCACTGGTTCGTAAGGTAATTTGACGTCTCGGATTCCATATTTCCGGCTGTCAGCTCCAGGGAATTCGTTTTACCGATACTCATAGCCGAGATGCCACCCTTTGACTTAAGATTTCCAAGTGTCACCTTGCCTCCGGCAAACTCTGCAGTAAATGCTCTTCCATTGGTTGCCGTGACATCCCCTGTCTTGAGCGTAATGTTTGTACCGCTCATACGGATCGCACTGACATTTCCTTCCTTTGCGGCATCTACATTTCCATTCAGAGTATAGGTAACCTTTCCGTTGCTTTCGATATACAGACCGTATTTCTGAGCCACAATATCGGTATTGCGAGTCTCATTCACAATCTCGTCTTTCCCGGCGGTCACCCGGATCTCGCCATCCTCCTTCACTTCCACCTGGCCGAATGCCACAGTCTGTGGCACCATCACAAAAGCCAGTACCGCTGCCGTCAGTATGGCGATCGGTTTACGAAACTTTTTCCTTCTTTTCATGGAATTCATGTTCATACGCGTCCCCTCCTTATTTTGCTTTTTGTTTTTAGTTTCATGATTCATTGTTTTTCTTTCGTTTATCAAAAGCCAGCTATCTAAATGTGGTATTCTTTCTCCGACGCCAGCCTATGTTTGGGATTATAGAGCAATTATTTTTTGATTTCAATAGATTTTGACCGAACGGTCGATCTGGATGACCGAACGGTAAATTGATGTTTTTTATCATTTTTGAGATTATTTCAGATTAATTGTTTCAGAAAATCCAAAAATCCCCTACGCGTTTTCACGCATAGGGGATTCTTCTAAAGGGGAAACGAATATATCAAATCTTAACTAATTACCACCCTTAACTGATTTCCACCAGTTCCACATCATCGATAAAAATGTGATGCGGTTCCTTTACTCTTGTTCCACCGACCGATCCCATCGTGATATTGAAACGGGACTTTTCGTCGGTCTGATATTCCATTGTAAATTCCTTAGTAAATGTCTGGTACTCGCTGGTCAGTGTCGGCTCTTCGTTGCCACCGCTGTAAATCGCATCCCAGATATTATCGCTCTCACCGTTGTGAAGAAGACGGAACTGAATCTTTCTGTCAACCGTCGACTTCGCCTTGAAAGTAAGACGATATTTTTTACCATATTCCAGGTTGATATTCTCCTGGTTCAACTGGATATACCAGTCATCGGAATCGCTTCCGGTATCGTTGATTGATACGTCCAAAGCGTTATCTTCTTTCAGTGAATCCACAACACAGCTTGCATCTCCCGGTGCATTCACATAGAGATTCCAACTTGCCATTCCGGCATTGAAGGATCCGTTTTTCAGAAGTGCGTTGTCCGTCATCGATACATCATCGACATAGTAAGTTCCCGGCTCTGTGAAGAGGATCGAAAGTGTAGCATCCTCGCGAGCGATATCCTCATCCAGTACAAACTGCTCCGTGTAGGTCTTCTCCTCACTCGTCAGTACCTGCGGTGTGAAATCAATGTTTCCATAAGCAAATCGAAGTGATGTGTCGTCCTCGCCCGCGTTCTCCTTGTATGCCTTGTAAGAGAACAGGTAGGTTCCCTTCAGCAACAGTCCCATCTCGCTCTGCTCGAGGATAACCGGATGTGCCTTGGTCGTTCCTTCCGGTGCAACCACCTTCAGACGATGCTGATTGTTGGTATTGGTTACCGAGACATAAGCCTTGTCGCGATCCAGGATCTCCCAGTTACCGAGGCGGGAAGTTCCCTTGTTGAAGTCGCCGTTGTATACATAGTTACCATCAACGCCAACCGTCTTCTTATTCTTTGCATCAGCTCCGGTCTTTTTCAATACGACATTCGTTAACTCGATATCCGCTGTTGATCCAAGTGCTCCAATGTTGAAGTCGAGACGACCGTTCGGATCGGTCGACTGACTTACCGTGAAGTCATAAGTGAATGTCTGCATGTCGGTGGTCAGGTCCACGGTCTGCTGTGAGAGATACGCGATCCACCCCTGATCCGGTCCCTGGATAGCAACCTTCATCTTGCGTGCTTCGGATGCCTTCGCATCGAAAGAAAGCTGATAGGAAGCACCTTTTTCCATCGGAAGATCATTCTGTACCAACTGGAGGCTGTAATCCACATCGCCGGCAGCTTTTGTTTTCATCGTTACTTTATTCTTTCCGATTGTTGCCGAGCCCTCACCATTCTGAGCGGTCTTCCATGCCCAACCTTCATCCTTGACGAGATCTTCCTTCTTTGAAAAATCTCCGTTCACGATGTAGTTTCCGTTTTTATCCGGCTCACGAAGCTTGGTTCCCTCAGAATCTGACACCGCCGTAACATCCTCATCGTATTCGGATTCCGGCTTCTGGTAAGCGCGTACATAGTCGATCGCAAATTCCTGATTCTCCATGTCAGCGTCTGTGGCATCGTCCGTGTCACCAACCCATGAACCCGCTACCGCGAGGTTAAGGATCATGTAAAACTTCTGATCAAACGGTGCCGGGAAAGTCAGATGCTCTCCACCGTTCTGTGCGGTGTACCAGTCGCGTGTCTCATAGTACTTAACGCCGTCCACATACCAGGTAATGCGCCCCGGTACCCACTCTACAGCGAAGGTGTGATAATCGTCATAAAAATCTTTTTCCGTTTTCTTTGATACATAGGTGCCCTGTGACTGCTTGTGCGGCTCGCCGTAGTGGATCGTCCCGTAGAGCTTGCTGGTATCCTGACCCATTACCTCGGCGATATCGATCTCACCGCATTTCGGCCACTGGCCATAGAGGTTCTCATCGGTCGGCATCATCCAGAATGCCGGAAGATAACCTGCACCCTTTGGCATTTTTACTCTTGCTTCAAAAATACCGTATTTGAAATCGTGCTTGTTCTGTGTGTTGACACGACCGGAGGTGTACTGCTTGTCACCGGTCTTTTTCGGCTTGAGATGAAGCGCACCGTCCTTAACCTGGATGTTCTCCTCAGAGTCAACGTACTCCTGTTTCTCTTCGTTAACCCAACCACGCTCATGGAGCTCAACATTCCAGTCGTCACGGTTCAGCTTGTCGCCTTCGAATTCTTCTTCCCACTTGAGGCTGTAGCCTTTTTTGTTTAATTTTTTCGATCCCTTGGCTGCTGCCTTGGTGTCTTCTTTCGAAGTGGATGCTTCCTTGACTTTTACCTTGGTTTTCAAGGTAAAGGTTTTGGATTTACCGTTCTTATTTTTCTTGGTTTTTACCTTTGCTTTGATCGTGGACTCACCGGCAAGTACACCTGAGATTTTGGCGCCTTTCTTTCCGTTTTTCTTAACTACAACAACGGTCTCTCTCGATGATGTCCACTTGATATTCTTGATTTTGTAGCTTCCTGCTTTGACAGTCAGTGTCCCTGTCTTGCCGGCCTCGATGGTTGTTGTTCCAACTAATGACGGCTTGGTTGCTTTCTTCGCTGCGTCCGCAACGTCCGCTGTACCAGCAGGAAGTGCGGTGGCGATAAGTGCTGCTGCAAGTGCTACACTAATGGTTTTTTTAATACGCATGATATCCCCCTATGTTTTATAAACATTACTATTTTCTTATTTCCGGATTTCTCAACTGATTACGCATCAACAATCTCAACGCTTTCAATCATCAATTTGAACGTCATCCCAGATTTCGATTTCCGATTGATGAACAACTGATAATGTGCCGGGTGTACATTAACTGCCGGTTTTGAGGCCGGATTTCCTCTCAACTCATCATAAAACTTGTCAAAATCGACGGTAAGTTCATATGTTTTTTCATTCGATAAATCTAATTCCTGATATGACTCTCCCCACCAGTCACCCCAGGAGGGATTAAATACCTGAAGATTTACTGTTGGCTTATCTGCATCAGTCGGAGCAACCGCGCACTCAACATTCTTTGTCTTCATACATACTTTCAATTTCTTTCCTCTGAGTGACTCCGCCGAAGGAAGATATGAATAGATTTCCTCCAAATTTATACTGAATTCCCCGTCTCCATTCACACTCTTGTCTTCATAACCAACTACTTCCACTTTGTTAATCTTATACTTGAAAGTCATTGCTGATGCGGCTTTTCGAGTAATAAACAACTGATAGTGAGCAGGATGTACTCCGTCCTCCGGTTTTGAAGGTGTATTCCCTCTCATCTCATCATAGAAATGATTCATATCAACCGACAACTCATATGTTTTTTCATTCGACAAATCTAAATCCTGGTAGGATTTACCCAGCCAATCTCCCCAGTTTTCATTGAAAACCTGCATGTTGACCATCGGCATACTTCCTGCAACAGGTTCCTCAGCACACGCTATATCCTTTATTGTTACGCTTACCTTCAAGTACTTATCCCGAAGTGAAGTGCCGCTTGGAAGAGTATATGACTCTTCCAGATTGATGCTGAATTCGCCATTAGGTTTTACGGCACCATCCGTAAATCCATCATCGATATTGCCTTGCTCCGCACCTGTTCCGGGCCCCTCCGGTTCGGATCCGGGTTCTGAATTCGATGCATCATACAAGTCATCCTCTGATTCTCTCTCAACCAGTTCTACCTCACCTACCGTGTAAGTGACCTTTGTACCGGTTGCTTTAGGAGTATCACCGGATGCAAAACGGATTCTTACTACATTTGGGATCTTGCCCTTACTGTCACCTGTGTTATAGTAAGACGAGCAGGAGAACTCAAGGGTAGTTGTTGTCCCTTCGGTAATAGGTGTTTGCCAATCAAAACTTCCGTAGTATCCGTTATAATCAGGGTCGCAATTTCCTGTAAGGCCAACGAATACCGCTGAATCCTCGGGCTGGTTCTCGATTTTTGTAACAGTAACCGGAACGCGAAGCACCTTCTTTGCAAGGTTTCCTTTCGTCGTCGGGAAGTTGGATACCGTAGAACAATAGTTGTCGTCCAATTCCCCGTAATATCCCCATACTTCATTCTCGTTATTGGGATTTACATGTTTCTCAATCGTTACTGTTTTACTCTCTTCAGCAGTCTGCGCTGATTTTTCTACAACACGTAACGCGCTGATTTTCAACTCAACAGTACCGCCGATACTGCTTTCATTTGTATTACATACACGAACCTTGAAATGTGTCGGATAGTTATTATGATAGGCTGCATTCTCATGCGCTTTAGCAGCGTCACGATACTTCTTCAAACTAAGCTTTACAGTAACCGTTTTTCCTGCTTCAAGATCTACCTTTGAGCCATCCACCCACGGATCTATCCATTCACTCGGTGAGCCTCCGGACATTGCCCACAAAAGCGCTTGGGATCCGGCAGCTTTTGCATCCATCGACTTCACAGTAAGATCAACCTGTGCCTCCAGGTTTTCAAGTCTGGCATCATCCCTCGGAATCATATCAGATCCGATATCCCACTGCTTCGGTTCACCACCATTATAATCGGCATTCTTTGCAATTGTTACAGTAGTGTTTGTCTGAACATTTGCGCTCTCATTCCCGCCGCCGCCTGCGCCACCGCCAGCGCCGCCACCTGCGTTACCGCCGCCTTCACCCGGCTTCTTGCCCTCGCCGATTCCGGCAGACTTCTCAGCGTCATTTCCTGTTGTGTCTTTTTTCTCACTTGTCGGGATGACCGTTTCCGTTTTGTTTTCAATGATACCGGAAACATCCTGGCCGGTTGCAGCCACGATTTTTGTTGATTCTTTTTCTACCGTCACGGACGCATTTTTCGTATCCGCAGAACTCAGATCTATCTGCGTTTCTTTTTTCGACTCACCGCCGAGTGTTGCCGATGCGGCGCCCACCAGCTCAAGCACAGCCAATGATCCATTTCCGTTTGCCTCTACCTTGAGATCGGCGCCCGATGCCTTATTTATTACGCGATCGATAACCGCGTTCCCCTTAACTTCTACTCCTACCTGCGTCAACGCCGAGCTTGCACTCTTTGCCATCTCGATAAAGTTGATGTGGCTCTTTCCTTCTGCCACAACGCCTACCGAAGCTCCGGCCTTCTCGATTGATACACTTCCTACCGTAGCGGATCCCTTTGCGTTCATATGGATCGGCTTGGTGCTTCCTACAACAAGGTTGCTGATACCACCCTTGAGGACTTCGATCAGGTTGGTTCCTGCCGCACCCTTAACAACTGCGTTCTTCTCATTTTTCGTATCCTCAAAAAAGATCCCGGCTACACGACGGTTGCTGTTCACAACAAAGTGGATCGGTGTCGTCGTTGAGATGTAGAAGCTGTTGGCACGTCCCTTCTCGTTCCATGTATTCGGTGCAAGCGCCTTAATCTCCACCTTATCAAAGGTTGCCTTGTTTGTGATCGTCGTATTCGGTGCATTGACGATCAGCTTCTTCAATGAATAGTCACCGCTCTGGATTGACAGTTTGCTTGTTTTTTTCAGGTTCAACGTGATGGTCTTAACCTTCTTGCTCGCCATCACTTTCTTCAACTGGCTGACGGTCTTGTCCGTGAGAACCATGTTCTTCTTCATCGTCAGCTTGGTCACTTTTGCCTTCTTTGTCGTCTTCTTGGTGGACGCTTTTTTAGCAGATACTACTGACACATTGCTCACCGGTGTGAACGAAAATACCAGTGCAAGTGCTACTACAAACGCCATCAGTCTCTTTACATTTTTCATTGTGAAAAACCTCCCTTTAGATTTTAAAATGTAAACGCTTATTAAGTTTAGTCACGGACTCTTATGTTACTCGTAGTATATAAAAAATAGGCCGATCATTATACCGTAATGATGACCTATTTACTAATTTCATGCCATATGTTGGGATATAGTTTTCGTGCCCTAAATATCATTTTTATGACATTCTCATACGCGCGACAGAATCGCCCTCACACTCGATAAATACGCTGTCCCAAAGAGATTCAGGTGGTTCAGCAATTGATATATATTATAGAAGTCTTTTCTCTCCTCATAATCCGGCTGCATCGGAGCCGCCTCCACATAAGAATCATAGAAACTTTGTGGGCATCTTCCGAACAGTTCCGTCATCGCCAGATCCGCTTCCGGGTGTCCGACATATACCGCCGGATCGATGAGCCAAGCCTTGCCATCCGTACCGGTCATGTGATTCCCCGACCAGAGATCACCATGGACAAGTGACGGATGAACCGGTTCTATATAGAAGCGATCCATATGGTCAAGAAGCTTCTGCGCCTGCTTGCGATCGCCCGATGAAAAATAATGATCCGCCATCCGAAACTGCGGTGCCAACCGACAGTCGCGGAAGAACTCGAGGAAGGTGGCGCGCGGTTCATTTTTCTGATGCGTCGCACCGATGAAGTTGTCCTCCGGGAATCCATAGCTCTCCTGCGGCGCCTGATGCATCGTGGCAAGTTCGCGCCCGAACGTCTCCCAGTAATCGCTGATACGCGCACCTGGTTCGATGAAGGAAAGCAATAAAAATGCACCGACGCTGTCATCCGTTCCGTAGGAAAGTACGTCCGGCGTACCGATGGCTCCTGTCGCGCGGATGGCCTCAAGGCCTTTAACTTCCGCAGTAAAGAAGGGAAGGTTTGACGCGCGGTTACTCTTCATAAATATATGCTCGCCGTTTGACAGGCGCAGTTCGTATGCGTCGTTGATGTCACCTCCGCCGATGGGGCGGCGGGTTGTCAC
>JAEEGL011063505.1_pt1 | contig 15638 bp, 12 predicted proteins | sample 9134231 | NCBI WGS metagenome assembly JAEEGL01 (sample SAMN16246548, study PRJNA631951) | gut metagenome | biome: gut microbiome; feature: rumen; material: fiber-attached | host: Bos | place: Iran: Karaj | collected 2018-10
ATAAAGTTACCGATCTCTGCATGATACTGTGCAGCATTTTCTCCCAATTCCAACATATCTCCCAAAACAAGTGTAACATTCTTGTTGGGATACGATTGTGCAAGACTTGTAATTGCTTCCTTCATGGAAGAAGGATTTGCATTGTATGCGTCGTTAATTATCGTGGCTCCGTTTTTCATTGTATAAGTTTGCATTCTCATCTTCGGCGGAGAAAAATGTTTTAAACCTTTTTTTATTTCTGCCAAAGAAAAACCCAATCCGTACGCTGCCGCTGCTGCCGCAAGCGCATTAAATATATTAAATTTTCCTTTTATTGGAAGCTCTATCGTCTCATATTTGGAATCTATATACATATCAAACATAGGTTTATCAAGCCATAGTCTTATATTTTTTGCATAAACATCTGCACCGCTGTACAAACCAAAAGTTATAACTTTTTTTGTTATATGCGGAATATAATTTTTAAGGTATGTGTTGTCATTATTCAACACTATAAAACCGTTATCGTCTATACCATCGATTAGTGCAGATTTTTCTTTCAAAACATTTTGCGGTGTTTTAAAAAATTCTAAATGAGATGAACCTATATTTGTTATTATACCGCAATACGGCATAGTAATATCCGCCAATGTTTTTATTTCGCCGAATTCTGATGTTCCTATTTCTAAAGCAGCATACTCCATTTCGCTTGTCAACTTAAACAACGTAAGCGGCACACCAATTCTGTTGTTAAAATTTCCCTCGTTAGAAAGAGTTTTTCCTCTTTGGCGAAGAATAGATGCCAACATTTCTTTAGTGGTAGTTTTTCCGTTAGAACCGGTTATATCTACAGTTTTTAAAACTCTAAATCTTCTTCTGTAAAATGCTGCCAGTTTTTCCAAAGCGATTGAAGTGTCTTCCACTTTAACTAAAGAAGGTAATTTGGGATAGAAAATATTAAAATTTACATCTTCTCTTGAATAAACTATGGCTGATACATTCTTTTCTATAGCTTCTTTTATGTATTCGTGTCCATCCCTTTTGCCTTTCAATGCAAAAAACACTTGCCCCTGTTTTATAATCCTGGTATCTATACCTATATCCGTGACGGGAAGATGAGGATTGCCTAAAACAAAAGATCCGTTAACGGCATTTATTAAGTCCATTAAATAAAAATTTTCCATTTAAGTACCTTATATATTATTTAAAACTTCTAAAGCTATTTCTTTATCGTCAAAATGAATTTTTTTTGTTCCGATAATTTGATAATTTTCGTGACCTTTACCCGCAATAAGAACAACATCTCCACGTTTGGCAAACTTGATTGCTTCCGATATTGCTTGTTTTCTGTCAACAACAATTTTATAGTTGTTTTTATTTGTTTGTATTGCTCCCTGTTCCACATCTTTTATTATATCAACAGGATCTTCTTCTCTGGGATTGTCGGAAGTAATAAAAACATAATCACTCAGCGAACATGCTGTTTTGGCCATCAGAGGTCTTTTTGTTTTATCTCTGTTTCCGCCGCAACCGAACACGGTAATTATTCTCGAAGGACTTAAGTTTTTTATAGCGGATATTACATTTTTTAAAGCATCATCGGTATGAGCATAGTCCACTATAACAGAAAAATCTTTGTTGCTGTTAATTCTGTCCAGCCTTCCGGGAGCACCTGTAATATATTTAAAATTTTCAGCTATTTTATCAAACTCTATTCCTATAGCCATACATATACAGAATACGGCAAGCATATTGTATATATTGTGCATTCCTATTTGATTTACGGTTATTTTACAATTTCCAAAACAAGATTTTAAAATAAAAGAACTTTCTTTACTATTAAGCTTTATATCTTCGGCACAAGCAAACAATGCCCCTGTCTTTGATTTTGTCGAGTAAGATATTTTTTCCGCTTTTATATTAACATCTTCAAATAACTTTTCTCCGTAAAAATCATCGGTATTAATTATAGCAAACTTTTTATTATTTTTTAAATTATTTGATAGCCCCGTAAACAACATTTTTTTTGCATCAAAATAATTGTTCATATTTTTATGAAAATCGAGATGGTCTTGTGTAAGATTAGTAAAAACAGCAGCATCAAATTCAATATTTAAAACTCGTCCCAAAACAAGAGAATGAGAAGATACTTCCATAATTAAATATTTTATTTTTGCTTCTGCCATATCTGCCATCATTTTAAACAAATCCAAAGACTGCGGTGTCGTGTTAGGTGCATCGATAACCACATTTGCATATCTGTATGTGATTGTACCTATCACACCGATATCTATATTCAATTTTTTTAAAATAGATTCCAGCATATATGTTATGGAAGTTTTGCCATTGGTTCCGGTAACACCTATAATAAATAATTTTTTGTCAGGATGGTCGTAAAATTTTGCAGCAATATCTGCCATTGCCTTTATTATATCTTCCACAATAATATTTACAACTTTGCAATTTTCTATTTTTAAAGAAGAAACTATGCATACTGCCCCTTTTGAAACGGCATCTTCTGCAAATTTTGCCCCATCAGTATGCGTGCCGGATAAAGCAAAAAACATGTATCCGTTACCGATTTTACGAGAATCGTAAGAAAGTCCTTTTATTTCCATATTATAATCGCCGTAAATTTCTTTTATTTTAATATTTTCAAGCAACTTTTTTAAGAGCATGTTTGTTCTCCTTTTTGTTTTTCTTTTCAACTTTACTATACTGCTCATCCGGAGGAATTTTTAAATATTCCACGGATCTTTCCGCTATCTTTGCAAAAACAGGAGCGGCAACAGATGCAGCATAATAGTTTTTTTCATCTGGTTCATCAAAAATAACAAGTATAACTATTTCCGGATTCTTTGCCGGTATCATTCCGCAAAAAGATGCCATATAGTGTTTCTTTGAATAGCTTTTTATTTCTTTATCATATTTTTGAGCCGTACCCGTTTTTCCTCCAACAGAGTATCCTTCCACTTTTGCGGATTTTCCCGTACCTTCTTTAACTACACTTTCCAAAACTGTTTTTACTTTTGCTGCAGTTTCTTCGGAAACTACCCTTCTGACAGGTTCTCTGAGATTATATTCTCTGTCTCCTATAGATTTAATAATTTTAGGTTTCAAAAGTGTTCCTCCGTTCGCGATAGCCGAATATGCACTTATTGTTTGTATGGCAGTTACGGAAAGTTCCTGCCCAAAAGATATCGTCGGTAAACTTCCTTTTGTCCACCTGTCTATAGGTCTTAGCATTCCTTTTGCTTCGCCGGTTAACTCTATACCCGTTCCGGAATTAAAACCAAATAATCTTATATATTTATAAAATTTTTCTTCTCCCAGTTTCAAAGCCAGCTTTGCCGTACCGACATTGGAAGATTGTTCTATTATTTGACGCACCGTAAGATATTTGGCATTACCGTGATCATCCCTTATTGTTCTTCCTGCATATTTAAACTTTCCTTTTTCGCAATCTACTCTATCAGATAACTTAAACAGTCCCTCCTCCAAAACGGCTGCCAAAACTATAATTTTGAATGTTGAACCGGGTTCGTTTATATCACTGATTGCTACATTGTTTAAAAATTCTATCCTCGACACAGATTCATTGGGATTATAAGACGGCAAAGAAACCATTGCAAGAATATCTCCGTTATTTGGATTCTGTATTATTGCCACTGCCTTTTTAGCTTTGGTTTTTTTCATGCCTTCTGCCAACTCCTGCTCTGCAATAAATTGAAGCTTTCTGTCTATTGTAAGCCGAACATCGTTCGGAGCATTAAAATTTTTATTTTCCAAGTAATCCGAAAATATTTTATTGTTGCCGATGGTATATTGTTGCCTTTGTATATTTTCTCCCGTAAGCTGAGCATCACAGAATTTTTCTATACCGTAAGTTCCTTTCTCTTCCGAGTCTGTTTTACCTATTATATGAGCAGCCAACCTTTGTTCCGGATACAGCCTTGTATAACTGCTTTCCATACCGACACCCGGAATAGCTTTCTCAATTATGGCAAGAGCTGTCCTTTCATCAATATTTTGTTTTATGGGGATATAAGATCTTTTTTGTTTTATAAGTTCACGATGACGCGGCTCAAAAAAAATCGCAAACTTATTTAATGTTTTTTCGGTTTCATCTGCATCCTGCAACATTTTTGCATCGATATACAGATTGTACTTTTTTATGCTCATTGCAAGTATATTGCCGTTTCTGTCAAGAATCAGACCTCTTTTCTGTTTTTCCGTCGCCTGTTTATGAACAATTTTTTCACTATATTTGTTTATATTGGCAAAATTTATTACCTGCAAACTTAAAAGACGTACTATTATCAGTAAAAAAAAACAATAAAAAATGATAGTAACAATATTATTTCTGTTGAACAGATTTTTTGTTTTCTTAGGTTTGTTAATATATGATTTAAAAAATAGTTTGTGAAAAGTTTTTTTCTTTTTTTTAATCATTTAATAATTGTTATTCTGTCTTGAGACGGTTTTAAAAAATTTTTTTCTTTGGCGGTTTTGACAAGTTTCTCTAATGCAAGTATGGAATTTATTTCGGATCTTATTAGGTTTGTTTCGTTTTCTATTTTTTGGTATTCTGACTCGAGATTGTTTACTTTTATTTCAACCATTTTCAGCTGATTTTTCTCAAAAATAACAAAACCTAAAGAAAATATCGCCAAAAATATTAAACTGATTGTTGTTACAAAATCTTTACTCATAATTGTTTTTCCGCTACTCTTATTTTGGCACTTCTGCTTCTTGGATTATTTTTTATTTCTTCTTCCGTAGCCGTGATGACTTTTTTGTTCACTATTTGTAAACTATCGGCAGATTTAAATACCTGTTTTACTATTCTGTCTTCTAAAGAGTGATACGACATTATTACAGCTCTTGCGCCCAAATCTAAAACATTTTCTAAAGAATTTAATAAATCATTCAAACTGCCAAGTTCGTCGTTAACATAAATACGCAATGCCTGAAATACTTTTGTAGCCGGATTAATATTTCCTTTAGCATATTTAACACTGCAAATTATATCTTTTAATTGACTGCATGTTTTGATATTGTTTTTAATTCTTGTTTCTGTTATTTTTTGTGCAATTTGTCGAGAAAAACTTTCTTCACCATATTCAAAAAATATATGTTCTAATTTGTCTTTTGAAAAAGTGTTCACTACATCATATGCAGTCAAACTTTTTCTTTTATCCATCCTCATATCAAGAATACTATCGGAATTGAAAGAAAAACCTCGCGATTTATCATCCAACTGCTTTGACGACACTCCCAAATCCGCCAACAACCCCGCAACTTTAGGAATATTTAATTCTTTTAAAACCTTTTCTATATTTCTGAAATTGTTGTTACAGAAAATAATTCTGTCCTTAACTTTTTTTATTTCGGAATTTGTTTCAAATCTCTGCAAAGCATTTTCGTCTTGGTCGAACGCAATAATTTTTATGTTTTTATGTTTGTTCAACAAATATAAGCTGTGGCCACCACCACCGAAAGTGCAGTCAACATAGTAACCGATGTCCTTGGTTACAAGATATCTGTCAACTTCCGCCAACATAACGGGTAAATGATAGTCAGTTTCCATAACATTAAATTTTATAAGGTCAGATGCTCATACACCGAATTCCGTAGCGTTTATAAAATAAACGTTTGCGGTCATTTCTCTGCTATATAAATTGCTCTATATAGTCAAGCGACAACAACTGCTGTCTTGCTTTCCGGTAAGGATTTAGCCGTTTCATTTCCTGCCTTCGTTAGAACAAAAATTAAAACCGCTGCTTATAAAGCTAAACACGGAGGTTTATGTTCTTATAACAGGAATTATTCCTAACAGATATTTCTACCTAATAGGAATGTTTTTCTCTTTCGAGAAAAACCGTCACTGTTCGCACCTCTGTCATTACTGACTGCGGGAATTGCCCGCTACCGTTTTTCTCTCATAAGAGAGAGTAAAGTTCGGACTTTCCTCTTTACAACAAGTATAAAGCGACCGCCGAACATCTGACCCAAAACTACAATTTATAATTTATAATTTACAATTTACAATTAAACAACTTCATTAATATAAAATTTACCGAAGTTATATAATAAATAAAAAACAATGTTACTGTTTCCTAAATAATATTCTTGAACAATTGTCACAATAAACAAGCTCTTTACATTTTGTTGCCTGCACTATAAGCTGCGGTCTTAATACCACATTACATCCTCCGCAACTTTCATTAATAACCATTGCCATACCTTGCCCGTCTCTTGATTCTCTTATTCTTTCATACTGAGACAAAACATTTTTATCAATATTTTTTGCAAACTCGTCTCTTTCTTTTTTTATTTGTTCAATATTTTCTTTTGCTTGTGCAATTTTATTTTTCGCTTCTGCTATTTCTTTATTGATTGATTCTTCTTTTGCTTTTGCTTCTTGTTCGTAAACTTTTAAGTTTTCCTGCTCTTTTGCAATATCATCCATCAGTTTTAATATTTCGTCTTCAATTGCACTTTTATCTGCTTTTGCTTTTTCTATCTCAAGTAAGCAAGTCTTATACATATCGTTAGATTTTATTGTATTCAAGTCGGCAGTATGTTTGGCAATAGCACTTTCTTTTGCTGCAAGAACAGACTCTTTTTCTTTTTTCAAAGAATTAAGCTTAACATATTGAGTTTTTTTACTGTCAAAATCCGCTTTTACTTCCTCAATTTGTTTTTGTTTTTCATCAATAATTTTCGGCATTTCATCAATATCTTTTTGTGACACAAAAATTTTTACATCTTTTTCTTGAAGCAAATATAATTGTTCTAAAGTTTCTTTTAAGTCGCTCATTTTTTCTCCCATGTATTTATAAATAAAAAAGTATATTTGTTGTATATTGTTTCATTTTAGCAAGTTTATAGAAAATAGACAAGAAAAAAATAGCTAAAATAACAAACGACCAAGAGAAATTTGATTCTTGGCCGTTTGTTAGTAAGCTGCAATCTTATTTATGTTTCTTTTTCCATTCTTTAATTTGTTTTAGTCTTTCTTTGTATTTTGCTTCCAACCCCTGTTCCGTCGGTTGGTAATACTCTCTGCCTTTTAAAGAATCGGGTAAACACTGCATATTGGTGAGTTTTTCTTCCGTATCATGTGCATATTGGTATCCCTCACCATAATTTAGTTCTTTCATCAGCTTGGTTGGAGCATTTCTTATAACAAAAGGAACCGGCTCTGCAAGATGCTGCTCGGCATCTAATTTTGCATAATTATATGCCATATAAAGAGAATTTGATTTAGGTGCCATTGCCATATAAATAACGGCATGTGTTAAATGAACACTGCATTCCGGCATGCCAATAAAATGACATGCATGATATGCGGCAACCGCCACTTCTAAAGCACGAGAATCCGCAAGGCCTACATCTTCGGAAGCAAATCTTGTGACACGTCTGGCAATGTATAAAGGATCTTCTCCGGCCTCAAGCATTCTTGCCAGCCAGTAAACCGCCGCGTCCGGATCGGAATTTCTCATAGATTTATGAAGTGCGGAAATTATATTGTAGTGCTCTTCGCCATTTTTATCATATAAAAGAGATTTTTTTGAAATACATTGCTCTAAAGTTTCCTTTGTAACCGATATGACACCTTTTGCATCCATATCTCCGTTTAAAATAACCATTTCCAGTGTAGAAAGAGCAGTTCTTGCATCTCCGTTTGCAAATTCGGCAATAATATTAAACATTTCATCCGTCATTATAATTTTTTGTTTGCCAAATCCTCTATCATCCGTAACAGCTCGCTTTAAGAGTGTTACCAAATCTTTTGTTTCAAGAGGTTTAAAAACAAAAACTTTACAACGAGATAAAAGAGCGGAATTTATTTCAAATGAAGGGTTTTCCGTAGTGGCACCTATTAAAATAATGCTGCCTTTTTCCACAAAAGGTAAAAAAGCATCTTGTTGAGCTTTGTTGAAGCGGTGAATTTCATCAACAAAAACAATAGTCTTCTTGCCAAACTTTCTGTTATTTTCTGCTTGTGTCATTACTTCTTTTATTTCTTTAATACCGCTGGTAACCGCAGAAAACTCTATAAATTCGGAATTTGTTTTTGCCGCAATAATACTTGCCAAGGTCGTTTTCCCTATTCCCGGATTACCCCAAAATATTATCGACGAGATCTTATCCGTTTCAATAAGTCTCCTTAATATTTTGCCTTTGCCTACAAGATGAGTTTGCCCTACAAATTCATCTAAAGTTCTGGGCCTTAAACGAGAGGCAAGAGGCTGAGTTTCATTATTTTCAAAAAGATAACTTTCGTTCATTTTAACACCTTATTTTAATTGGAAATTAGAAATTAGCAATGAGCAAATTTGGTGTAACTACATTTATTTAGATTTTTGCTTTGCAAAAATATCGTCGTTTAATTTCTAATTTATAATTTCTAATTGTTGTTAACTACGTGTTGCTGCAACAAATCTTTTAGCTCTTGAGGAATGCGCGTTGGTTTAAAAGCATAGTTTACCATGGGGTGTTTGGTTGTTCCCGTAGTAAGCAATTTATCGTTGCAGAAAATTTTATAAGCAAAAGTTACACTCGCATTTTTTAATTCGCAAACTGAAGTTTCTATGCTTATTATATCATCATATTTTGCCGAAGCATGATAGTTACATGTAACATTTCTAACAGGGAAATACATGCCATCTTCTTCCATTTTTTTATAAGTATAACCAAGCTCTCTCATAAGCTCTGTTCTTCCCATTTCAAAATAAATTAAATAGTTTGAATGATATACAACACCCATATTATCGGTATCAGCATAGGGAATACGGTAAGTTATTTTATTCATTTTATATCCTTTTATTTCGTTAAATTGTTTAAAATTAAATTTTTAATTTCTTCACTTACTGTTCTTTTCGGTAAAGCAAACACCGTTTTGATTATCATGTCCTGGGTCAAATCTTTCAATTTTATAAATTTGGTATATTTGTTAACATTTGTAAAATCAAGTTCTGTAATATCGGTGGAGTCCGTAAAAACAACAAAAGTCTGAATAAAAGGTCTAAGTTTTTCGTTTCTGTCATTGATATTATTTTCTTTTAAAATTTTCTCTATTCTTTTGCTGACCTGTTTAAATTGATTATCAGACTGTTCAAAAAGGTTTCTTCTTTTACCTGACAACATCTCTTTTCCGTCAACAATAATTTTAGTATCTTGGTTTGCGCTACCAATCAGTTTGGTATTAGGGAAATATTTTGTTTCAAAAATAAGAACAGCAAACGGAAGAGGAGCATTTGAAAAGGCTATAATATCTATTTCTTGTCCGAAAACAACAATATTTTTTTTGGGAGAAAATTCGTTTTTCATTATCGTTTTCATTTTTGATATTTTCTCAAAAACTTCATCTTCAAACATTCTTCCTGCTCCCTTTACAGCCTGTTGCTTATTATCGAGCATAGAGTTTAATAAATTATTCTGTGACTGCAGATCCTGCATAGTTTTGTTTACAGAGTCTTTTTGAGAAGAAAGTGCTTTTTTTATTTTAATAACAAGTTCCGTTTCGGTAACAGGCTTAGACATAAAATCAAAAATATATTCTCCTGCGACATCGGTTACCGATTGACCATAAGTTTTTTCCATAGCAGACAACAAAATAATTTGTACTGTAGGAGCTGTCTCTTTTATAAAAGGTAATATATCAATACCTGTTTCACCCACGCCGAAATGAATATCAAGCAATAAAAGATTTATTGCCGTAGGATTATTGAGAACAAATTTCTTTAATTCCAGTGTTGAAGAAAATTGCTTTATTTCAACATTGTCAAAATGTTTAAGAATTGTTCTCTCAAGAGAAGCACGAATATTTGCATCGTCATCAGTTAAAGCTATTAACATAAGTTCTCCTTCTAGTTTCTGTAAATCGGCATTAAAATTTTTGTTTGTAAACCTTTATTTCCGTCAATATTAACAATATTTGCGGCACTGATTTTACCATTTAGAATGTTTACAAAATATGCCGTATGAATTGTTCCCTCTCCCAAACGTTGACCTTTGGAACTTTCAACCTGTTCTTTGTAAAGTTTCTGTATTTTATTTTCGCTTACACCTCCGGCATTATCGGTAATAGAGATCTCCAGATCTTTTAAATCTTCGGTTATTTTTAAAGACACCTTCAATTTAGCAAAAAATTTGTCATCAAGCAACAATTTTTGTAATGCGAAAATAGAATTATCTAAAACATTATTTATTGCAATAAAAATCAATCTGTTGGAATAACAATAAAAATCTTCGGCATCCTTATCAAAATCCTCAACGGTTATATTTATATACGGTTTAAGTTTTGAATTATAAAATGCCGCTTGTATTTTAATATTTTCTTGTATATAAGCAATCGATTTTTTTGCAAGTATTCCGTTGCCCAATTCTTCAATATGTTCTCTTGTGTTTTTCTGATTTTCTAAAATTGCATCTTTATACGGCTTTACAATTTTTGTATATACCTCGGACAACAAATCATTTAATCCCGTTTTAGTTTTCTCCAACTCGTTTATCAAATCGTGACGACTGCTCCTTAAAAGTTCTACCGTATCCTGCGACCAATTAAGTTCCAATGCTTGCAATTTTTGTCTTTGTGTATCAAAAGAATCCGAAATTTCGGTAACAGTTTGCTTTTTTATCAATTCGTTTTCAAGTGTAATATCTCTTGTTAAATTATTATTATACTTATCAATAAGTATAAATGTTATTATTAATATTATCAGCCAAAGAAAATTGCTGACATTGGCTGGAGAAACAAAGTTATTTTGATAATATTTTATCGGAGTTATGCCGGTAAAATGAACCGTAATTGATAAATATATAAGTACAACTCCTACCGATATTATAAAAAGAGTAAGAATAAATTTGTTTATATCGGAATCAAATTCTTTCTTATTAAGAATATTTCTTTTCAAATAATCTAAATCAAAAGCTTTTTTCTTTTTTGTGTCGGGAAGAATTACTTTTAAAAAAAGCAAAAGTATTATTATTGTAAGAGGAAGGGTAATCATTTCCAAGAAAATAAAACCATGTACAGAGTTTATGGATATGTCATTCATTATGGTAGTTAAAATGCTATTTGATACGGATTTTACCGTTGATATATAGAAGTAACCGGAAACAACAAATATAATAAATTCTACAATAGTAATATTTGACATACATATACTAAACCAAGAAACGTTGTTGCCTTTTACTTTACGTTCATAATGTTGTGTCAACATCAAAGTATTATACTTAAGTATAGTCATGGAAATGATACACCCGACAAGAACCGTAATTATAATATTGGGTATTTCTATAAAAGTTTCGGCAATATAATTGGCAAGAAGTGACAACATACTGGCATTATCAATATCAAAAATATTTTTAAAAAGCTCCGTAAAATATATTGAATACGGTTGCTTAAATATAGCATCTTTAAATATAATATTTTTTATTATAGAGGAGGAAAAAGATATTATGAGCCCTGTAAGAATCGATGCAAAAAGAACAAATCTTCCCGAAATGGCAAGAGTTTGGTTGATAGTATTTTTGTTTTTGCTTTTTGTGTTAAAAAGAATTAAATTACCGCTTTCTACAAGCCAACCCCAAACTATGGCACCGGTCATATTGATAACCGCTAAATAAATAAAGTGCGGTGATGTAATACTTGACAAAACTATCGGTGTAACAATTGCCGCTATTAATGCCCAAACCGTTCCGAGAGTCATTGCAACAACAAAAGTTCCTACCATATCGAAAGTTAAAAACCTATAACTATTTTCATAGACAAACGTATGTCCTGCCCAATTAAGCAGTATTGCAAAACAGGTAATTAAGATATGAAATCTTTTTTCATAAAAAGAATTATAAATTGCTTTTATCATAAAACCCTACCAAAGAAATTTTAAAGGATCAACCCCTACACCGTTTTTCTTGACGGTAAAATGCAGATGCGGTCCGGTTGAACGACCGGTAGAACCGCTACGGGCAATAATTTGCCCCATTTTAACTTTCTGTCCAACCCTTACCAAAATTTTAGACAAATGTCCGTAGTGTGTAACATATCCGTTTCTGTGGTCTATAAAAACTGCCGTTCCATAATGACCAACATTGGTACTTGCAACCGTTACTACACCATCAGCAGCGGCCGCAACTAAAGTTCCTGTCTTTACGGCAATATCTATTCCGCCGTGTTTGCTGACCTTGCCTGTTATCGGATGACGGCGTGTTCCAAAAGTGCTGGATAACCGCCCTGCAAGAGGTGAACGGAACAGATCTCTTAAAGCATATTTTTCCTGCATGCTTTCGTTGAGAGTATCTACGGCAGGTTTTTTCCCGGGGATAAAAATGTACACTTCTTTTGACAAATCATAAACTCTGCAATTAGTATCTTTTAAAGTTTGTTCCTCTATATCATATTTTTCGGCAATAGTTGCCCACGTATCTCTTGGTGAAACAGGATGCAAACATCCTCCTGTTTCAGGAAGCAAAAGATTGTCATTAACATTCACATGGTATGTTTTCATTTGCGGATTGCAGCCTATAACGGTATGTACGGAATACCCATGTTTTTTTGCTATAAGCCACAGATTTTCTTTCATTTTAACTTTATGTATTTTAAATTTTACATTCGTTCTTGTCAGCAAATATTTCATTCTTGTTTCGGAATCTTTAATTAACTCTTCTTTGCTATAACGGGGAAACTCTACTTTTACTACAGAATTAAGATTTTTTCGTACTATGGAATTAACTTTTGCCTGTACTATGAAACAGGCCACAGCTAAACATAGTAAAATTATTATCCATCTGATAATTATATTTTTCATCTTATCTTTCAATTGCTATCTTGCCTTTTTTTACCTTTCCGCCGGACTTAATATAATAAATATAGACTCCCGAAGCAACATTGTTGCCGGAATCGTTTTTAGCTTTCCATAAATAAAAAGTTGATCCGGAATCTGTTGTTGTTTCAAAGATTTTTTCACCGGCAATATTGAATATTTTTATGTTTGAATTCGGCTCAATATTTAAAAATGTTATCCCTTCACCGCCATATTTGCCACTGCTGTTGGGTTTGTAGGGAACAGGGTACACCGAAAGAGTTATGCCATCATCATTTTGAACCAAATCAGAGGTTATTGCAAAACTTTTGGCCGGAATATTTAAGCTGCCGATTTTTTTGCCGGCTTTATAAAAACGAACAGTCTTGTTAGAGTTTGTAGGATTATATGCACTGTATGTAACCTTTGTTTTGTCCGTCAACACCATGTACGACGGGAAATCCGCAGTGTAAGAAAAATCCGGCGTACCGTTTTTTTCAAAAAATTTCATAAAATGGTATGTAAAACTTTTTGAACTTCCGTCTTCTGCATCTTTTTCTTTATATGTATTAAAATAATCACGAGCTTTCGAAGGGTCCGACAATGCAATAAGCCTTGTCCAGATATCCCACCATTGAGAAGGAACAGAACTTGCTTCGGACAGCATCTCTGTATAAAAGTTTTTAAGATATGTTTTGTCATATGCCAAATATGTCATAGCGGGTGTTATAGGAAGAACCTGTATTCCTTTTATTGTTTGAGGGTATAGCGGATAAAAAAACAAATCGTAAGATATCACTCCGCCAAAAAGTCTGCCTATGGAGTTGTGTGTGTAAGGAACTTTTAAAATATCGCCGTCTGTATCAAAATAATAGTATTTTATAGCCTGATACTCGTTTGAATACAAATATGCACCCAATTTTTTGTACTCGTCGTTATCGGTAATAAGTCCCCACAGGAAAATTGCACTCCAAGTGTTCATTGCTTCCGACGAAGATTCTTGATCAATGCCTCTATCATCGGCACCACCCATACCATTAGCCCAGCTGTGCGATTCATAAAAATCAAAGTGCCTCATGTACGGAAAATTTGTATCCTTTCTTGAAGTGTTTGCAATATCTTTTATCAACAAGTTTACCATTCCGCCATAGTCGTTCATAAATTCTTCATCGTACATTGAAAGAATTGCTGCTGCATAAATAAAATATCCAAAATGAAAATGATGATCATTGTATTGATAAGAATAAAATTCGTTATCCTTTATTCCTTCTAATCCTCCCCAAATATCATCATATGCAAAATATTTTCCCGTTTCAAATTTGGAAGCAGAAAAAGTAAACCACTCTTTTAATAAAGCTTTTAGTTTTATACGAGCGCTTTTCTTTAATATATCATTATTTAAATTATCTGCAATAGGAAGTAAATTTGCAAGTTTGGCAATTATTTTTCCCGCTCTGTATGGATTTGCCGACACGCTTGAAACATCAATAGAATCAATATCTGTTTTTAGATAATTTGTTAAATCTTCTCTAATGTCGGAAATATCATATTGAAAATAAGGAACAATCCCATAAAAATCCATTTTTGTTGTAAAACCGTTGCCCGAAGCAAGTTTCATTGTACCGCGTAAAGTAGAAAAAGTTTTATTGTCAACATAATTAACCGAAGACTTTAAGTTGTTATACTGGTGCGGATATAAACAGAAAAGAGTGCCGTTTTGCTGGCCTGCAATATCTGTTCTTTTTTTGGTTGTAATAAAATTAAATTTTGTTGTGGAAGAATAATCCGAAGCAACTGACCATTCCGCTTTTGTGTCAGTAACAAAATTGTATGCATATTTGTAATATGTTGCCAAATCGGCTTTTGCTTCATCAAGGTTTGTTGACGGAAGAAGTGCAACCGTCATATATCTTTTACCTACCGGAAGTTTAACGGAAAATTTTAGCCACGGATAGCTGTAAAAGTTGCTTGTGGGCTGTTCAAAAGTTGTTCCTTCCGGAACAAATATTCCGTAAAACAGATCTTTCTTTGTTTCCGTAGGAGTTCCCAACCGTATACGAAGAATCATTTTATCAACGGAATCTGTTGTTTCGGTATACATTGCAACCTCTTCTCCGTTAGAATAATATAGAGTATAACTCGGTACGGATTCTACCCAATATTGTCCCCATTCGTACGGAAACATTATTACAGGAAAAGCATTATCGGAAAATTCATAATATGAAAAAGGGGAACCTTGCACTATTGTTGTCTTCATCCAGTCGCTGTTCTTTTCCCATTTTGCCGTAGCAGCAAAATCCGAATAGGATTCGAGTTTTGTATTATCGAAACTTATGCGATTATCCGTAGTTGAGTTTGAAACAGAAACTAACATTGCATTAGGATACGGTTCTGCATCACTTTCTCCATCTCCATAATTTATTTTGTCCGGCATATATTCGGCTTTGGGAAACTCAAGCAACAATCCATATTGTTCAGCACCAAAAACTTGCGGATACGTATACATCTTTAAGGAATAGTTTTGGTACTGATTATAAATTAAAGAATTAAAAAATTTGTTAGTCGGGTAAGGTTTGGAAATGCTTGCCGATATAAAACCAGGTGCAGGCGGTGTTGATGACGAGGGAACAGAAGAGCTGATAGAAGCCTTCCCTCCGGGAGAAGGAACAGAAAAGGATACTACAGGCAACAATAATATCCCTGTCACAAGAATAAACGATAATATTCTACTTTTCATGTTAATCATATTTTATTTTATAATTTATGGTGTACAATTTACAACCAATACAAAATTTTGTAAAGCAAAACTTCGTATTTTTACCGACAATTATAAATTATAAATTG
>JAEEGL012410555.1_pt1 | contig 15638 bp, 6 predicted proteins | sample 9134231 | NCBI WGS metagenome assembly JAEEGL01 (sample SAMN16246548, study PRJNA631951) | gut metagenome | biome: gut microbiome; feature: rumen; material: fiber-attached | host: Bos | place: Iran: Karaj | collected 2018-10
CCGGAAGACAATGTTGATGATAGTTGGAGCGAAAGCATCCTACACATCACGATCACATCTAAAACGGCGGAAGAAATGAAGACGCAGTATCATTTTTCTGAGAAGCAAAAGAAGATGCTGGATGAATTGCTCGAAAACCGCGATGCTCTTTTGGAGCTTATAGGTGATTTGCAATTCATAAGCACTGATGCCTATGAACTGCTGAAGCACTTGCCGGATGATTTGCAAGAAGAACGGAGAAAAGTCATAAAGACGGCATGTTCTCTCGTCGGGAAGGTCAACTACTTTTGGGGCGGCAAATCCCTTGTGATTGGTTGGGATTCCCGTTGGGGCTCAATTCAGAAGGTTTGGGCTGAAGGTAGTCCAACCACTGGAACCTATCGGCCTTATGGACTTGATTGCAGTGGCTTTGTTGATTGGGTATTTTTCAATGTCAGCGAGGGAACCTATGTTATTGGACATGGTGGGGGAGCGGCAGATCAGCATTATTATTGCCGCGGTATTTCCTGGGATGACGCAATGCCCGGCGATCTTGTCTTCTTTCCGGAAGATTCACACGTTGGCATCGTGGCAGGCAGAGACAATGAAGGGAACCTACGGATAATCCATTGCGGAGGTAGTGGGGTCGTTGTTAGTGGGCCAGACGGGTTTACCTCAATAGGAAGGCCATACTATCTTAATGGCTGATAGAAAAGCCCTACACCATCTGATCACAATCCAGGCTGGTGTGGGGCTTTTTCTTCTTTACTCAAATGTTAGCGTATTAACACATAACGTGGTGCAATAATGTCTCATACAAGCCAGTGTAAATAGTGAGTATGTGGAACGAACTCACTTATTAAGCTAGCCTTGGTACAATGCCTGGATGCGTTTTGTCAACTCTATATTTGTTGGAGCATTTTCGCCTTCACCTTCCGCAAGGTATTTTTCTCTAAGAACCGTCAAGCCCTCAAACACTATTTCGGAGTTGAGAAACCTTATGGCGAAAGCATCGGCGTTAATCTCGCGTTCGTGTACTTCACCGTTCTCAATAACTGTAAGGCGCTCGAGATCATAATCTAAACCATTGCGATGAATATCCTGTAAATCTTTGTGATAGATATGTCCTAATTCATGAAATAAGCTTGCCATGGCATAAGCCTTGCCGCAAATGAGATCCGGATAAACTTCCGGTTCCATCAAAACGCGAATGCATCCGATAGAATCCATAGCCGCACAAGCGTAATCATAGTCAAGATTTGCTTGAGGGCGCTGGTCAACAACCAGAGCAATATCTTCGGAGAACAGTCTAGATCTCACGAAGCCAGCAAGACTTACACTTTGATCTTTAACATCAATCGGCGTCTCAAGGTATATTAATTCGATGGTTTCCTCTCCGTCGCTGAAGGAGATTTCTTTATAGTTGCCCACAGACCATCCTCCATCCTCTAGGGGAGTTCAGATTGAACTAGCAGAGTCTATCTGTTTCGGCTTAGCTTCGCTGTAAAACCTTTATGATAGTATCGGCAATCACATGTGCTTCGTCAATAGTGTTCTCTTTTCCAAAGGAAATCCGAATAGTGCCTTTTGCTGACTCATCATCCATTCTAATTGCTCTCAGAACATGAGAGATTTCAGTACTTTCACTATTGCAAGCTGAACCCGTTGACAAACAGATTCCACTCATAAGATCAAGCTGATGAAGGAGAGCTTCTCCATCAAAACCGGGGAAGGAAATGCTCACAAGCCCAGGCAACGTGTTATTCCCCCCATTTGTGTGGAACTTGATTCCGCTTTCTCGAAGCCTTTGGATAAGTGCGGTATCAAGGTTTTTCAAATGGCTCTGATTGGCTTCTATTTGCAAGCAGTTTTCTTGTAATGCAGTAGCCATACCAACGATACCAGCAACGTTCTCCGTTCCGGCGCGCATCTGATGCTCTTGGCTTCCGCCGTCGGCAAATGGACGTAAACGAATCCCTTTTCGGATATACAGGAAACCGACACCTTTAGGACCGTTGAATTTGTGAGCCGAAGCTGATAGCATATCTACTTTCAAATCTGAGACATTAACATGGATATGCCCCAGGGCTTGGACAGCATCAGTATGAAAAATAGCTCCGTGTGCGTGAGCAACTTCACAAAGGCTCTCTATAGGCTGTAAGGTCCCCAACTCGTTGTTCACCATCATTACAGAAACCAACCTGGTACTGTCGGAAATATAGCTATCCAATGTTTTAGGGGTTATATACCCGTCTGAAGTTGGCAACATATATGCAACCGGGTATCCAAACCGTTCAATCGCAGCGCAAGATTGCAAAACAGCATGGTGTTCAAAAGCAGAAGTTATGGTTGCATGTTTATCTTCATCTGCATAAGCAGATCCTTTAATAGCCCAATTATCAGCTTCTGTACCTCCTGATGTGAAAAAAATCTCGTCCGGGTTAGCTCCAATTTGAGACGCTATTATTTCACGCGCAGTTCGTATTGCCTTGCGGGGTTCATGAGCGAAGCTATATAGAGTGGAAGGGTTACTGTAGTTCTCCGTCAACCAAGGCATCATCGCTTCCAACGCGGCGGTACTTAATGAGGTTGTTGCTGCGTGATCAGCATAAATAATCTTCTTCATGGGCACAAAACCTCCGAGGATAAAGGACTACTTGAAGAGTTCACATCCGTCTTCTTTGAACATTTGAATTTTGTCTTGAATGTCCTCCGGCGATACTTCAAGATAAGCGGCGAGACAGTCAATACAATACAGTTCCTTTGTATCTGTCCCAAGTAGTTTTTTGCTGGCTCCGATTTCATCCTTTGTAAGAGGCCTTTTCCAGCAAGAAGTGCATGAGAATTCCTTTTTGGACAACATGATTACATCCCTTTTGTGCGAATATCGGGAATCGACTTTCCGGCTTCGTTCGTATCGACTAAGCCCATCTGAACGCGGATAATGCTTCTCATCTCTTTCGCAGGTTGCAGGCAATAACAATCGAACTCAAAAGGAGACATCTCAGATGCATCTGTCACATGTGGAAACAGGAGCTTCATATAAGCTGTGCAGATCCTGCGAATAGCCTCCGCGTCACGGGTATCTGCTTTCTCTGGCAATTCAAGCATATCTTCTACAACAGCACGATAAGTAGGGTCGTCTCTCAGTTCGTGCATAATGGTCGAGTAATACTCCGAGTTCAATGCCCAACCATTTGCTTTCATATCATCATTCATACGAGGCAACTCCCAGCCTTTGATGAACCCATGAATTCGATCAAGAAAAGGACTCTTGTGAAAAGGCTCCGGCAGTTCATCAAACATAAAGCTATATTCGTTCATGTATTCGCCGTTTATATTGCCGAGAAAAACGATACCGGCATCAACACTAACTTCATGACCGTCATCAGAAGTGTATTTCTTGTTTTCCATGATTTGCTGTAAAGCTGAGTGCATTTCTGTATCCTTCATATACTCAGCTTCACGAATCTCATCCAGAGCGACAAAATCCTTATAGGCGACAACTCCATCTCGCTTGCTCGCGCGATGGTAAATAAGCTGTGCTCGTGTTGCTTTTCCAGATACCAGCCAACCATAACGGCTGATTTGTCCAAAGAGATATGACTTTCCCGTGCCGGGAGGGGCAAGCTCAACAAGATTCAGGTTTTTCTCAACGAAAGGAAGAAGGCGCTGAAGCACTGCAAGTTTTTGCGTCATACTCTCATAACCAGCCGGGTTATAATCCACAGCAGACAGCACTATGTCAATCCACTCTTCGAGCGAAAACATTGATCTCGCATCTTTGAATTCATCCAAGTCAATCGAATACGGACAAAAATCCTGAAAATCCAGCATTTGGATTTTGCCGGGTTTCTTATCATCGCCAGGGAAAAGGTATCCAAGTTCAATGATGCCCCAGGCTTCTTCAGAATGCAGTAATGCATCCGAGCATCGGTCCCACACCTCACGCGAGATATAGGTGTCTTTATACCCAAGACCGAAATCAGGCATCGCAAAAGACACATCCTGCGTCTTGATATCAATGTTTACAGATACTCTCCCCAAAAACCTTACGCGCTCATGTTGGGTTACGATTCGATTTTGAATCGCTTTCCACTCACTCTTTTTCGGGATGTAAGTATGAATAAACTCAGTTGCTTCATCAATATCGAGTTGCCCTTCATCATCCTGAAATCTCTTCATCACCCAATCGCGCATAAAAGACGGGAGCTTGAATGAAGAAATAATGCTTCCTTTTGACAAATCCTTAAAGAGTACCATTTCATCAAAGGCATCCATTAGTCTTTCATGCAATGGGGTGGCAGAAATATCGAACGGCATAAAATCACCTCAATACTAAATCAATTGATTGGTTCCGGTTTGTCTTTTCGTCTCAAATGGCAAGACAGATACCTTGACGCCACCATCGTAAATATCCGCCTCGTGGTGACCCTTTCTCCTAATATCGGGCATTTCAAAAATGACATTGTGCTTGTCGCCATCAAAACGGCCAGAATAATCATGGCCGTCTACGACCATACGAGGGCTTTTTAGTGGTGGGTTCGCAAACAAGCGAATGCTTGAGCCGTCTTTCGGGCTGCACGATATAACTGTTTCGATAAAGAATAGCTGTTGCTCTTTGGGCTTTAAGGTCAGGATAATTACAGGAACAACCGTTTCTTCAAGAGATGCACCGCCATGAGCTTCAATATCGGCTTTTCGGCTTCCCTTAAATCGCTCGTAGTTTGCTAGAATTGCAAAACCGTCTTCGTATGTTGCGAACGGTATCTGAGGGTCTTCAGCAGCCGGACAGCAACGCCCGCTGTGCTGCCCAGGTTCTGTGAGTTCAAGTTTCTCATTCTCGCTTTGGTATGTTACTGCCAAGCGACTGGCACCGTGATCTGAAAGAATGATTACCCTTTGGATCTTTCCCATGGCTAGGGCGGAACTCATTTTTTTCAAATCCCTGTCCAGAATAGCTAACTCATCGAAAATGTGTAGCGGCTCAGGTGTGAATTGATAATCGAACTTCTTTCCGTGATGCTTCAGCTCATCCAAGCCCTCTTCTTTCAGAACAAGGCCATCAGGGAATGAACTATAGAATTCCTTGTTCTTGCTTGTAATGGAGGGTAGATTACAATGGCCGATAAAACACTCAAACTGCATTCCGTATTCTTCGGCTCGCGTCTGAATGTATGAGAGATACTCCACGCCTAATGCGTCGAAGAAATACGGTTGTGAATCCTTTTTATCGAGTTTTTTAACTATTGCACTCCTTGCTTGCAATTTTGTAAAACTGCGAGCAGTTGCCTCTTGCTCCACGAGTTCGACAAAATCAGCATCCTGGCGATTTGAGATTTTTTGAAGTTTGTATCTCTGGAAATAATCGGTTAATAGAGAACGCACATAGCTATCCGAGTCCATGAGCCTCGTATTGAACTCATCAAAAGTAAACTGCTGCAAATAAGCACGCAGTTGAGGAGACATGAAAGCGAATGCCTTTTCTAATTCATCCTCTGTATAAGAATAGCAACAAAGCGCGTGGATCAACGCGGCTCGTTCAGCTTCGGTCTCATCACTTATGTACCAAAGAATATCTTTTCCTTTTACTGTTGCGCGCTCACAATAATCCTTCATCAACGCATTGTTTTCATCCAAGGTTCCAAGCAAACGCCGCCTCTGATGAACCCATAGTATGAACTTAGTATCGAAGTGGTCAATAGCGAGAATAGAATCGTAGAGCCTGGTTTCAAAACTCTCAACCGTGTCCGTTTTCCGCAGGCAAAAAGCAAGATAATCATTACCGTTAGCAAAAAACACTTTGAGGCAGATAAAGCAGAGAAAGCGCTTGTCGGCGTCTAAAGCTAAATAGTCTCCAAGATCGTCTGGCAGTCTTTGAACAGGACATAGTATTTGCTCACAAAGAGAAGACAAGCTCTTCGCAGACCGAAGGTTTTGAAGAAGGCGCTGCCATTGCTGCAACGTACCGTTTTGCTCGATAGTATTTGCTGCAATACCAGGTTCTATTTTGCAAAGAAGTTGATACGGAGATATACCCTCTGAAACTGGAAAAAGAGACTTTTCAAGATAGGAAAATTTGCAAGAGGTAACGACTGAAATGTCGCTATTATACTTTCCTTCTTCAAGCGTTAATAAAAGCCCTTTTATACTCTTAATTACTTGACCATCTGCAAATCCCAAATCCTCACGAATAATGTGAATTGAAGGAATATCCCTATCCTCGCTGTTTATCACAGCAATGTTGTATCCCAGCTTCGTGTAATTTCTACCAATCGCCTCAAGCATATTGCTACAGAAGGGGCATAGGACGATAACAGGACCGCTAAAGCTGCTGCCAAGCAGATTTATCAAGAATGCCTCTGTATCCTGCTGTCCATAAAGCATGATGGATTGAACTGCACCTACCCAAATCACAGGCTTGTCCTTTGAAGCTTCGCTGACAGAAGAAATCTGAAACGCAGGATTAGGAGGAAACTCAACATTGCACGAATCGCTGGCATGAACGATTTGCTTTCCATAGTCATCTTTTAGCAGACTAAGAAGTGTAGCATACTCGTTTGTCCCATCAATTCCTATGAGCAACGGTGATCCATTAAAGTGTTTCTCGTAAGAATCTATCTCCCGTTTTGCTTGGGCAGCATTCGCATACTTTTTCATGCGGTCAGCTCCTTTAATGCTTTTGCTTCTTGAGGATGGCAATACCTACGGTCATGTCAGTTTTAATCAGATCGCGTACATAGTCACGCAAATCATCGACACCAAGATCGGCGACGGCTTTCTCTGCCTCTGTTGCTCCGCCGGTCTTGTATCGCATATTTGCCATTTCTCGAATCTTCGCCATAATGACACTATTATCCATCCAGTCGTAAGGAGCGATCATTGAAGCTTTGTCTCTCAGATAGTCCCGCACCTTCTCAACATCGGGAAGAAGGTATGAGAAATCTCCTATGACACGCTCCTTCATGCACTTGTCACGCTCTGCGGATGAGGCAATACGATCATAAAAGATTCCTGCTTTTAGCCACTGTTCGGCAGTCGCAAACTCTGCCTCAGACGGTTTGCTCTTATGAAGAATCGTGAATATCTCTTTTGCCTTCTGGCGCTCATCATCATCGAACATACAGAGTATAGGAGTTCTGTGGAGCCGCGACCAATCTGCTGGAGATTGCGTCTGCGTTTTATCGTACCACAACTTGCTGAGCCGCTTAGACCGCTGAGCGTCGATAAAAGCGTTTACACGCGCTTCAACCATCTGAAAATACTTATCAGAAGCGTCGCAGAAAACGCCTGTGTCGATTTGCGTGCCGAAAAGTTCGCTGATGTCTTCATCTGACAGTTCGCTTAACCATCCCTGAGCGATACGCTTAAACATTTCCTCCTGATGACTGTATAGATAGTTTAATGCGTTCTTCTTTTCGCGCAAAAGCTCAAGAAATTGCTTTTTCTTCATCTCGGGGATTGTATTGTCCTGACTCTGTTTGATTGCAAACATGATGTCCAGAAGATCATTAAGGTCCCCGGTTTCTGGAGCCATTGCTTCATGGCTTATGCGGAAATTGTTGATGCGGTCCTTCCAATTCCGAACGCATCCGGTCAGAGTTGTTGCCGGTGCAATTAACGTATTGCTCTCGGCAATAATACTGTATTCGATAATCGTTTCGTCTATTTTGGCATTTGCAGTTTCAGGCGACCATACCCAATTCGCCTCGTCAGCGTTAAACTTTTTCTTGACCTCGGAAATGTAGTTCCCGCCATCCTTGATTTCCGAAGCAAGCGTGGGCAGTTCGCTATTGCGGTACTCATCCAGGTATGCCTTCATTCCTTCACGGCATTTCTGAGAGACAAACAAAGCTTCAAGGTCGGGAACAAGGCCAGAGTACTCCTTCATCAACCGACCAATATCACTTGCAAGATCGCTTTCGGTTGTGCTTTCGGAATAATTGCGAATGTTCGCAATGCCGAGATATTTGTCAATGATTTCCGAAATCACAGACACATCGGTTTGAAGAGCCTCTCCTGGGAGAATGGACTTGAGAACCCAAATGGGAAACTCCAGCTTTTTCATGCCAAGGCGAATCACACCTGCGGCAGCATCAACGCTGCCACAGCGTTCGGTACTTTCATGGAAGATGGATGCTGTTCCTTGGAGGAAAAGCCGCAGTTCTTCGCTCATTGTAACGATGGCTTCAGGACGATAACCAGCTTTGGGAGTAATAACCTGATCCATAGCGTTTTTGATGGCTGATTTCATCAGGTCAACGCTCATGGGGCGGGTTGTGCCGTTGGACCAAAAATACTCGTCCGTGGCATATTCTTTGAGAAGAAAACCTAAAACGAAAGCGGATAGATTGCACGGGGTAAATCCATACGGGCGCTCGGACAAGGCGCTGAGAATGTCAGTAATCAATACACGTCCATTCTTATCAAATCCGGCGTGTATCACTTCTTCGACTTTCTTCTTGAGTTGAACGATGATCAAACTCTGATTTGCAGTTTCTCCCCAATATGGTTCGGGAACTTTCCATGCGCCTTTCAAGTTTGTAGAAAGGCGTGTCGCGGGATTGCCGGAAGTAAAAGCGCCTTTTTCGGTTTCAGTTAGACCGCACTCAGCTCCTTGCCCCATTGCAGAGCGCGTAAACATCGTTGGGTTGACGGAATACTGCTCAATGCCGAAGGGATACATAGTCCGGTCAAACTCTTGCAGCACCTCTGTCATTACAGCATAGCTCATACGCATTTGACCGTTTTTGTGTGCCATATCGTAAAGACGGAACTCGCCCGCAGATACTTGATCTTTCCAACTGGAAAGATTCTTTTGCGCAAACGCAGCAAATTGACCTGACTGTTTTTTATCGCTTTTCAGGTAATACTCGCTGTACGCTCGGTTCGTAATATAGTTCTCAAGATAAGTCGCAAAGGTATTGGTCGTTGCATCAAGGAGGAGCAGGTTTTCAGGAATGCCGTCTTTCAAAGCGTTTTGGATCATGCGGCCCGCCTCGCTTCTCTCCTCATCAGTCATGGCAAGAAGGATGCAAAGCTCGAAGTGGTCAGGGTTACTATTCGCTCGGTTCTTAGCATCACGAAGCCCGTTCAAAAAGGTCTGAGTGCTTCTTGGATTGACAAAGAGCATTGACGCAGTAAAGTGGCCAATCAGGTTATCAGGCACTTTTAAAACCTGGGCAAATCCAGCAGCCTCCGCAAGATCTTTCGTTGAAAGCTGTGAGCGGATTCTTTGCTTGATCTCCTCAATATCCACGCCTCCGGTCGCTTTTGGAATAACACGCATCGTGCCGTCCTGCATGGGTTCCTCAAACAGAACAGGCTGAAGCGGCGGAGTGCGGTGAACCATCGCTCTTGCAATATTGGCAGCCTTGCCCACCGCCCAGCCGGTGCCGAGGAATGCCAGGTCGATATTCTCATAAGTAGGGATGAGCATATCTGCTTCCTGAACGCGGGTACAGATTGCGTTCATCAGAAGGACCGTGCGCAATACACGCTGCTGATCGGGGTCCAGATGATACTCGCTCGTCAGCGTGTCAAAGTTATTCAGGATTTCCAGAGCATCGGGATTCATACTGCCGCCTGCCTTAGCATTGAAGAAATCCCAAAGCATATCGACTGTCATAAGATTGCTGGGGCTCAAAGCGCCGTTGTGATTGATAAACCACTTAAACGCTCGGCAGGCCAGGATGTTTTCATCAGCATCGTCGATGCGGTCTGCATCAGGGTCACGGGCAACGATGAAATCAAACATGCTGCGCTGACTCGCCGTAAAGACGCGGGAAATGTGCTTCAGCATAAGAGCAGCATAAGGATGCAGGGGAACGATTTTCTGAAGGTCGTCGTCGCTAAGGATCGTTTTTGCACCGGCTTTGGCGTGCTTTTTTGCGCCGGCAGTGATCCGGTTACGGACATTACCCAGCCTGCTGTTTAACCCCTGCTTGACCTGCGCCCATTCACGCTTCATAACCTCATCGTCAGTTTCTTTCATAGCTTGAGCCATCAACTGAAAAGCCATGTTATCCGGTAGTTCGATGTGGACGCGAGGTTCAATAAAACGATTGCTGATCTTGGAACGATCAGATTGATTCGCAATTAGGCCGTCGCTTTCATGGGTCACGATCACGAAGTAGAAAGGCTTGTTAAAGCTGACATGGGTCAGCGTCTGGAATCCTGTCAGGGAGTTCTGGCAATTCTTGAAGTATTCGGAAAACTCATCCCAAATGAATACAATCGCGCCAAGGTCATTTTTGTCAATAACGTCTTCCAGCCATGCGGCAAGCTTTTCGGCATCCATGTTCATGGCAAGAATACCGTTTTCTCTGCATAACTTGACGAGTTTCTCCATCAGCATTTCTGTAGACTTCTCGTCGTCAGACTGCAAAATCGGGAGGATCATATCCAGACTCATCCCGCTGAATGCCTGCGGAACTTCACTGATGAGGCTTGCAAGATAATCCTTGTTGGCAGAACGCTCGTTGATCCACGCCAGAAGCGCATCTTTCATGGTGCCTGCGGCCATGTTTTCCACTCCGGCGCTCCTGAGCGCACGGGATACGCTGTCTTGCACCGCCCAAACCAAATCGTCGTCGTTCTTGATATTGGAGGAGCCGATTCTGTGGACCACAATCAGCTTCCCGTTCATTTCCTCGGAGCGGGCAGCAAGGAATTTGTTGCACAGGTCGTCACTCAATCCATAGTCAGCAAAATATGCGCGCACCGCATCCTCCGGGGCTTCCAGAAGGCATTTCAAGGTCAGCGTTGCATGGGACTTTCCAGTGCCATAAGTTCCCTCGACCCAAATGCTTTTCGTCTCTTTCCCGGAGAGCATCGTGACTACCTGATGGAGAAGCTGGATAAAGGTCTCGTGGGGATAGAAGCCTTCCCATTTGACCTTTCCCTGGTCGATCAGTTCCTTGGTGACGACAGCGTAGTATTTCTCGTCAATATTGAAGTATTGACTGTATCTCAGAGCAGGCATGATACAGAGCCTCCTTTATAAATTACAGCAGGTCTAGGACATCTTCCGATTTCTTCTCCTTGCGGAGCGTGATGGTATCCAGATCGAAGGAGAAGGAAGCCGAAATAAAGTCGGGATAATTGATTGCCAAGCCATTGATGATGCGTATCATGGTGTCTCGGTCAAGGCCAAAAATGGTGGTTGGTGAAACGCCCTCACGCTCAATCGTTTCATCCATTAAATAAGACAGCGTAAACTGATGATAGTCTCCACACGCTTCTGCAAACCTGTAAAGCGAATAGAGGATAACTTCTGGAATGGGAGAATACCATGGCATCCTAGTTAATGAATTAAGACTGATCGTATCACCACGTGAGGTGCTCTTCGCAGTGAAGTCAATTTGAGCAATTATCTGGTCAAGCCCAAGGGGTGTGGTTGCCAAAAGAATCTTTAGGGAATCAATGACATTTTGCTTTCCGTGCCCCTTATCGTCATTTGCAAAAGCAGGAATAAGAAGATCGAACACATCCTTCTCTTCATAGGGTTGATACATTTCACAGTTCTGAATAAACCATCTAAAAGTTGGAACATCTGCATTAGACACAAGATTGACCATTATTATAGCCCAAATAGTATCGGTACTTCCTGAGCGGAGAATTAGCTCTCCAAACTTGGTGTTTTTTATTGGGCTGTAATCTGTAATCTTTTCCTGTGTTTCCTTATCTTTTCTTGATTTCCATTTTCCTTCAATAATGCCAGCATCAAGCATAAACTGGTGACATGCATCTTGCCGCTTGTTTGGAGCCAATCCATCTGCTGCGGAAAGCCAGAACTCCAAGTCACCACCATGATTGATATAGGAATCAAGCCAAGTATTTCTAAAGCCAAAGGATGCATAGCGATCTATTGCACTCAATGGTTTGCCCTCCTTATCTTTGTTCCGAATAGAGTAGTATCGCATACAGTGCTCGTGGATCTCGTGGCATTGGTAACAGTGTTTGCAGTTGCTTCCGATTGCTAATCCAGAAGGAGTACAGTGGATACATGAAAACTTGCATTCTGCCTCACAAGCGCCGCAGTTCACACAGTAAACTGCCTTGACAACCGTGCTCTTGATTAAGGATAAGAACTTCACATCTGTTTTTGTTCTGAAACAGTTACGAAGCCATAGTTCATCATAGCCATCATTGCCCACAATCCAAGAAAGAGAGTAATCCTTCTCTTGGAAACGAATCTCAACAATGCCGTCCTCAACACGGGTTATCTCACCCACTGTCTTCAGCCATTGTAGCCACTGTGGGTAAACACCGTTCTTCATTATGGTTATACAATGCGTTCCTTTTTCTGTTTCACGGTATTTATGTAAGTCTTTCCCCGTTGTTAACTCACGGCCAGTGCTCCTTGTCCTCCAATGTCCGTCGTTAATAAACTCTCGCATTTGCGAGTCTGAAAAAGAAGATGCTTTGGTGCTGGTCGTTTGAATGATGTTTAAGAAAGAATCAATCTCTGTTGGGTAAGCCTCTCTCCTGAAATAATCACTTCGCCCCACCGCATTGGGACAAACCAGACAGCCAGCCCGCGGAACGCCTTTATAGTAGGACTCGCCTAAAGGCAATTTGTAACGAAATATATGCAGATACAACTCCGCTGAGTTCCAATCAAAGATAACATGGAAGCTAAACTGCCCTTTATGTTTTTTCCCTTCGCTTATATCATCATATTCGCTTCTTGATGCACTTTCCTCTGCACGAATTCCGGTAAACGCCATTCCAGTGAAACTCGGATTTTGCATGAGTTGTCGGAGCAATAGTATCTGAGGTGTTGTCTTAAAAACGGAGCAGCACCAACGTATTTCCGCTGCGGGTGGGCCAAAACTGTTCCATGCAGCTTTCGGTTTCAATGGCGATTTAGCTCTATAAAAATCAATGTCATTTTCTCTGCACCATGATTCTACTGTATCTACAGTTTTATAAGTATCAGGGAACTCCATCTGAGTATCGCCGAATACGACCTTAAATGCATTGTGTGGAAGTGTACGTTGAACCATATCAAGCGCAACAATGCTGTCTTTTCCGCCACTGAAAGCAACATAAAAGAGGTCAATTCGTTTTTTGAATTTGGTGTAGACGTCATAAATCTTTTTCGCTGTGTCTTCTAGCAAGCTATCCATCAGCTCAACATTCTTTGCGACCATTAAGCTGACATCAACTGGCATCAATGCTTCTCCCGCCTGGGGGCTGCCTTCTGCGTCAGTGAAAACGACCTCTGGTTTTTGATAAAGGCCACCGCCTTTTGTTCGGGCTACAACTATACCCCGGTATATGTATTTTTCAGCCTCTGCCCACATTATTGGCGCATCATCATTCTGCGGGTAGTTCCAACGCATGTCCATGCCAAGCAGATTCATTTCCCGATAATAGACAGGACGAGGCTCTTTGCTGCTTTTCTCCTGCTGCGGCAAAAGCAGAATGCCGCCCGTTACCGGGTCCCACTCGTATTTGTGCAAAGAACTCACATCCCATCTGTCAATTTGTTCTGTCGTGCTTTCTCAACGATCTGCCCAATACCGTTGAGGCGTAATCGCGCCTGATAACCTTCCTTAACCAACAAGGACAATGCCTCTGCTTCGGTACTCCAAGTGTTGTCATCAGTCAGGATACGTTCCAACAGACGCTCATAACTGTCTATCTCTTTGCAACTTCGTCTGACCATAGCACCATAGTAGCCGGTCTTGCTTATGCTGTTGTAAATAAGTCGGAACGTTTTGCTGAACCCATAAAGGTAGCTAATAAGAAGAAAACCATTCCAGCTATATCCGCAGGGAGGCAAGTGCACCATCATTGCGGAGGATAGAGCTTGTATAGAAAGGTAATCTCCTGTACAAAAACTCTCCAACACCTCGTCGGTCAATTCAACATCAAAAGATATCTGCTTCCGGTTGATAAACTCAGCCTTGTTTAGCCGGACTGCACCGCCATCAAATGTGCTTTCCCAATAAATCGGTACTGACAATTCACTTGCAAAGGCAGAAAGCTCGTCAAGCGTAAACCGTTCGTGTTCCCTGGCAAAACCACGAAAGAGATCACGAAAGTCTGTCTTTGCACCCTTGGGAGAAATGATTGCTTTACTAAAGCCAAAACGATTCTTTAAGTGGTAATTCAAAATGTTGAAAACCGCAGTGAAATGAAGCCCGGACAAGTTGTCCGCAATTGAAGGAAGGTGCTGATGAAGGAGCGGCATCAGCTCGGATTGTTGAATGAAGTCCTGCGTCAAGAAGCATTCGTCCAACATGTCCCCGATTTTTTCAGCATCTTCTTTGGTGAGCGGGAAATGCTCGGCCAGCATCCAAACGCTGTTTCCAATATTCAGCGCCTCGCTGTCATAAACCAAGCTTTGGTAGACAGTATCGTAAGGGATGAACCAAAGCTCCTTTGAAACGTCAGATGCAGACATGGCTCCACCATGATTGCGAAGCACCTTGCGGCAATCCTGCATAACTGAGGGTTCTTGGCCAGGGCGTGCAAAAACCTGATATGTGGAATAAAAGCTGCCTTTGGCGGTTGCTTTAAGTTGCTGAGTCATGACTTGTTCCGTGTAAATGGAACATGCAGCTAGTTGATCGCGGTATCGTTCGTAGATGGAACTGCGATAGACTGTCGAAAACTGAGACAAAATGCTGTTGATTTCGTCGCAGATTTCGGAAATGAGTTGATTATCCTCCTCCTTCTTGGCATAGACACGCCCGTCCCTGACGCTGCCAAGAGCTTTCATCGCATCATCTATTGCAGCACCCTCAATAGGACAGTTTTCGTCATAACGCTCTTGCCAATATGCACTGGCCTGGAATTGACTGAGGAAGTCATCAAGAATATACCCATCAGGAAAAGAATCTGCCAGAATCGCTTGCCACCGATCATCCACCGGAATCAGCTCCTGAACTACGATTTCTTTCTCTTGAACGTCCTGATTCTCAGACATGGACTTAAACATGGGAGGTGTCCCACCAAGATAAAAAGCGTACTGTCCAAGTGCCGCACTGTACTTATGATGGCTTTGTGTGTTCGTGTCCTCAAAATCTCGTCTTGCCATCAGGGTGCTGATAATATCCTGGATGCTATCCGCAGTGGCGTCAAAAAGCGAGGTGCCGAGTTCATGTTGTTTCATGTATTCTTCAACGGCACGAAGGTAGGTGCAGTAATTGACGGCTGTTTTTTCAGCCAAGCCTTGCTTCTCCAGAAGGAATCTTTTGAAGCTGTCTATGACGGAAGCACCTTCATCGGTCTCGACTGTACTTTTGTAGCTGGGGAGGCTGATTCTTTCTTTTGAACTGTGGTAGGATACAAGCAACTTGTCCTCAACTCCACAGAGGATAACAAGCCCCCGGATCCTGCGCATAATAGTTGTTGCACTGGCATTGGCTTCAAGATAATAGCCAGGTGCAAAGCTTTTCGCCGAGCGAATACTATCCTTGTGTTCTTCATCGGCAAAGGCGAGAGTATTGTATCCCGGAACATCTCCGTTCATGACAGTCATGAAGATGTCATGATAGTCGCTAAACAGGAGTCCACATACGTCGGTGTAAAGGGTGCCCCATTTATCAACGCGCTTTGTAACGCCGTTATACGCATAAGCCTCCGGTTGAGTGTAAGTGTATGGATCATCTTTTGTCCAGTCGGCAATCTGAAGTCCCTCTCGA
>JAEEGL013159412.1_pt1 | contig 15638 bp, 14 predicted proteins | sample 9134231 | NCBI WGS metagenome assembly JAEEGL01 (sample SAMN16246548, study PRJNA631951) | gut metagenome | biome: gut microbiome; feature: rumen; material: fiber-attached | host: Bos | place: Iran: Karaj | collected 2018-10
AAGCAAACACGCGCCTTGCTCGCTTAATGCGAACTGGAGCCCTCGCTTCGCTCGGGCGCCGGTTCTCTTCACTGATAGTGCCTCCAAAAAGGGACGTCCCGAAGGACGTCCCTTTTTGGAGGCACCACCCAGAATCGAACTGGGGATAAGGGCTTTGCAGGCCCCTGCCTTACCGCTTGGCCATGGTGCCGTATTCAGTTTGGTAAAATTTAGGGCGCTTAAATAATTTAAGCGCCCTTGGAGCGGATTACGAGGCTCGAACTCGCTACCTCCACCTTGGCAAGGTGGCGCTCTACCAGATGAGCTAAATCCGCGAAATGGTGCCTCCGGTCGGAATCGAACCAACGACACGAGGATTTTCAGTCCTCTGCTCTACCGACTGAGCTACAGAGGCAAATGGCGACCTGGATGGGGCTCGAACCCACGACCTCTAGCGTGACAGGCTAGCGTTCTAACCAGCTGAACTACCAGGCCGGATGGTGGGAACAATAGGGCTCGAACCTATGACCCTCTGCTTGTAAGGCAGATGCTCTCCCAGCTGAGCTATGCTCCCACAAAAGCGCTGGTTTTGCATTGCAACTCACCGGCGACAAGCAATATAATATCATAAGGCAATAGTGTTGTCAAGTGTTTTTTTGATTTTTTTGCCTTTTATTATCCAGTATATTTTCAAGTTCACTTTTGGTGAATTTATACTCGCTTCCGCAGAACTGGCATACCGTGCGCGCCTCGCCGATATCCTCGATTATTTCATTTAACTCACTTTCTTTTAGACTCGAAAGCGCATTTCTGAAACGTTCTCTTGAGCAGGTGCATTTATACGAGGCGCTGCCCTCGCTTAATACCTCAACTTCAAACCCGTCAAGCGCCATACGCACAATTTCTTCAATATCCCTGCCGCTATGGAGCAACTCGGTCACAGGTTTCATTTTGCGGATATTCTCTTCAAGCTTTGATATTGTTTTCTCGTCGCCTGCCGCGGCGGGCAAAAGCTGAATGATATATCCGCCGGCGCAGTTTACGGTCAAATCCGGGTTCACAAGCACACCGAGCGCACAAACCGTGGGAATTTGCTCGCTTACGGCAAAATAGCCGGTTATGTCCTCGGCTATTTCACCGGTGGAAATAGGAACAAAGCCGTTGTACGGCTCTTTAAGCCCCAGATCCTTTATAACGTAAAGCGTGCCGTTTCTGCCAACCGCCGAGCCGACGTCGAGCTTGCCGTTTTCTTTCAGCGGCAGCTCCACCACGGGATTTACGGCGTATCCGCGCACGTTGCCGAGCGAATCAGATGCGGCGATAACGGCGCCCGCAGGTCCGCCGCCGTCGATTTTCACCGTAAGGGTATCCTTTTCGCCTTTAAGCATGCTGCCCATTATTGAGGCGGCGGTAAGAAGCCGCCCGAGCGCCGCGGTCACAACCGCGGACGTTTTATGGTATTTTTCCGCGGCGGATACTATATCGGTACTGTCAAGCCCGTAGGCGACTACAAGTCCGTCAGTCGTGATACATCTTATCTGTTTTCCCATAATATCAAACCTTTCTGAGCACAAATACCGCACGGCTCTCGTCCGCTTTCGGCGCGGTGCGGGTCATATCGCCGTATACCGCCTCGATTTTAAGCCCCGATTTTTCCGCCGCGGCGGCGATTTCGCCGTCTGTATATGCGCGCTCGCTGAACGCTTCGCCGCTTCGTATGTATACACCGTTTTCTTTTTCAAAGAAATCAAGCACAATATCCGTTATGCGCTCATCTTTGGAATAATAATTCTGCCACACGCAGTAAACGTCGCCCTCTTCGATAACAAAAGTATTATCCGCAAGCACCGATTCATGCTTATAAACGGTATTCAAGTCAAAAATGAAAAGCGCGCCTTTTTCGAGAAAAAGCGAAACTTTAATAAACACTTCACACAATTCGCCGAAATCCGTGATATGATTAAGACTGTCAAGCAGGCAGACCGCGCCGTCCACCGTACCGTAAAGGTCAAGACTTTGCGCGGGTTGGCACAGGTATAGCACGTCGGTTCCCCGCTCTCTTGACTTTTCCTGTGCGACGGCAAGCATTTCTTCCGAAATATCGACGCCGATAACCGAAACGCCGCGCGCGGCGAACTCATTTGAAAAGCCGCCCGTGCCGCAGGCAAGGTCGAGAAGCAGAGTAGGCTCCCTGCCGAATTCTTTGAAAAGTCCGCGGATATAATCGGTCCTCTCACGATAATCGACGTCTTTTATCAGAGCATCATAGTATTTTGCAAAATTACCGTACATTTTTTTCACTCTTTCCGATTCTTGCGAGTATCAGTTTTGAAAGTACGCCGACCGCCGCGCCGCAGGCGACGCCGAACGCCAACAGCACGGGCAAATAAAAAATAACGCCCCTGCCTACGAAAACGAGCCCCACCGCGCACTGCGCAACGTTATGCAGCGCGCCGCCGAGCGCGCTCACGCCTATTACCGAGAGAAAGCGGCATTTTTTAAGCAGCGCCATTACGGTAAGCGAGATAATGCCGCCCGCAAGCGCGAAGCAAAGCGACACCGGCGAGCCGAAAAGCAGCGCGGTAAGCAGTATTCTTGAAATATTCACCGCAAACGCGCCTTTTATATCGCCGTAAAACACGAGCACGCAGGCTATACTGTTTGAAAGCCCTACCTTTACGCCCGGCGCTATGAACGAAAGCTCGACAAGGCTTTCAACATAGCCGATAATTATACATACCGCGGTGAGCATCGCGTATAAAGAGATTTTCTTTATTTGATTTCGAGTATAACTCTGTTCGGAAGACATACGATACACTCACCCCTTTTTGATATTTTTCCGGATTTCACGCAAATTTGGTTTTTGCAGTCCGCCTCACGCATATAAGCCTCGCCGTTTCTTATAACGGCGGTATTGTGTTCAAGCACTATTTCACGGTCTGTATCGAGCGGGTATTCGCACACCACTTCGTTATCCACTTTTACGAGTACGGTTTTGCCGTCCTTTTTAAGCGCAAAAAACACCCCTGCCAAAGCGGCGGCAAGAATGCACACCGCAGCAATTACAAATATATCGCCTTTTTTCAACCCGCCGCCTCCTTTTTCAGAATAGCATAATAATATAATAACACATCTTTACAAAAAAGAAAAGAAGTTGTATAATCATATTATGAAAAATTCTTTGAAACTCGGCGCCGCGCTGTTTCTGACTTTGCTTTGCTCCTGTTCGGGCGCAAACGCCGCGAAACAGAACAGCGCGACTCAAATTTATTTTGATACCGCCGTAACGCTTACGGCAAATTGCAGCGACGAGGTACTGTCCGCCGCTTTTTCGTTGTGTGAAAAATACGAAAAGACGCTAAGCCGCACACGCGAGGACAGCGAAGTATCGCTTATCAATTCAGGCAGAAAAACCGCGGGACGCGACACTCTTGAAGTAATTGAAAAGGGACTTTATTACGGCGCGCTAACCGGCGGAAAATTCGATATAACCGTAGCGGACCTGTCAGAACTGTGGGATTTCAAAAACGAAACGGTGCCCGCACGCGACGAAATTGCGGAAGCGCTTAAAAGCGTAGATTACGGGAGCGTTAAAATATCGGGCGATACGATAGAAACGAACGGCAAAAAAATAGACCTCGGCGGTATAGCCAAGGGATATGTTTCAGATAAGCTGCTTGATTTTTTCAAAAGCAAAAAGGTTAAAGAAGGTATTATAAATCTCGGCGGCAACGTTACCGTTTTCGGCGACCGGTACTATAAGGTCGGCATTAAAAAACCGTTTAGCGAAACAGAGATTTTTGCGACGGTAAGTCTTAAAAACAAAAGCGTTTCGACATCGGGCACATACGAGCGCTGTTTTGAAAAGGACGGTAAGGCCTACCACCATATCATAGATACCGAAACCGGATATCCGGCGGAGACCAATCTGCTGAGCGCCTCGGTAATAGGCGATACTTCCGCCGATTGCGACGCTCTCTCCACCGTTTGTATTCTGTACGGGCTTGAAAAAGCGACCGCGTTTATAAATGAAACATACGGTTTCGAGGCGGTTTTTATTGATAAAAGCTATCAGCTCAGCTTTACCGACGGTCTCGAAATCAAAAACGGCATAATTGTACTTAAAACTGATTTGTGAGGTTAATATAATGAATTTACTCAGAAAACTATTCGGCAATTACAGCGAAAGAGAAATCAAGAGGGTCACTCCTCTGCTTGATAAAACTCTTGCGCTGGAAGAAGAATACAAAAAACTAAGCGATGAGGCGTTGAAGCATAAAACCGCCGAATTCAAGGAGCGTCTTTCGGCGGGCGAAACACTCGACGATATTCTGCCCGAAGCGTTCGCAACCTGCCGCGAGGCCGGTGACAGAGTGCTCGGCATGCGCCACTTCCCTGTTCAGCTCCTCGGCGGCATAATACTTCATCAGGGTCGTATCAGCGAAATGAAGACCGGCGAAGGTAAAACGCTTGTCGCAACGCTTCCCGCCTATCTTAACGCTCTTTCGGGCGACGGCGTCCACATCGTAACCGTAAATGATTACCTTGCCAAGCGCGACTCGGAGTGGATGGGCAAGCTCTACCGCTTTTTGGGTCTTACCGTAGGGCTTATTGTTCACGGTATGGATAACGATGAAAAGCGCGCGGCATACGCCGCGGACATCACCTACTGCACAAATAACGAGCTCGGCTTTGATTATTTACGCGACAACATGGTGACATATAAAGAAAACAAAGTTCAGCGCGGTCACAACTTCGCCATCGTCGACGAAGTGGACTCCATACTCATTGACGAGGCGCGTACTCCGCTTATAATCTCCGGTCAGGGCAGCAAATCGACCGACCTTTATACCACCGCGAATAAATTTGCCCTTTCGCTTAAAATGGTAAAGGTAAAGGAGACCGACGATAAAGCGACCGACGAACAGCAGGCGTTTGACGGAGATTACGTGGTGGACGAAAAAGCGAGAACCGCAACACTTACCCCGTCCGGCGTTGAAAAAGCGGAAAGGTTCTTCGGTATCGAAAACCTTAACGACAGCGAAAATATCGAAATCGCCCACCATATAAACCAGGCGATACGCGCTCACGGTATAATGAAGCGCGACGTTGATTATGTTGTGAAAGACGGCGAAGTAATTATCGTTGACGAATTTACCGGCCGCCTTATGTTCGGCAGACGTTATAACGAGGGTCTGCATCAGGCGATAGAGGCAAAAGAGGGCGTAAAGGTCGAACGCGAATCGAAAACGCTCGCCACCATCACTTTCCAGAACTTTTTCCGCCTTTATAACAAGCTTTCGGGTATGACGGGTACCGCCATGACCGAGGAAGCGGAATTTCAGGAAATTTACAAACTTGACGTCATCGAAATACCCACTAACAAACCGCTTATCAGAACCGATGACGACGACGCGGTATATAAAACCGAGCGCGGCAAATTTGAAGCGGTAATCGCCAAGATAATCGAGTCGCACGAAAAGGGTCAGCCGGTGCTTGTAGGCACGGTAACCATTGAAAAATCCGAACTTCTTTCAGCTCTTCTTAAAAAGCAGGGTATAAAACACAACGTACTGAACGCAAAGCACCACGAAAAGGAAGCCGAGATAATAGCGCAGGCAGGTAAATACGGCGCCGTTACGATAGCCACCAACATGGCGGGCCGCGGTACCGATATCATGCTCGGCGGTAACGCCGAATACCTTGCCAAAGCCGAGCTTCGCAAGGAAGGACTCAGCGAGGAGATTATCGCCGAGGCGACCGGATACGCCGAAACCGACGATAAGGATATAATCTCGGCACGCGAAAAATTCAAGGAGTTTTACAGCAAGTATAAAGAGGAAATCGCACCCGAGGCGCAGGCGGTACGCGAGGCGGGCGGCCTTTGCATTATAGGCACCGAGCGCCACGATTCAAGGCGAATAGATAACCAGCTGCGCGGACGTGCGGGACGTCAGGGCGACCCGGGCTACACCAAATTCTATATATCGCTTGAAGACGACCTTATGCGTCTTTACGGCGGCGAGCGCATTTCCGGTCTTATGGATACAATGCGGGTACCCGAAAACATGCCGCTTGAAAGCCCCATTCTTTCCCGTACGATAGAAAGCGCCCAGCGCAAAAAAGAGGGCATGAACTTTGCCGCGCGTAAGAGTGTTCTTGAATACGACGACGTAATGAATAAACAGCGTGAGCTTATCTACGACCAGCGCAACCGCGTTTTGGACGGCGAGGACCTAAAAGCCACGGTACTTAAAATGATAGACGATACCATTGACCTTTACACCGGCGTTTATCTTTCAAACGAAGACGAGCACGACGACTGGGACGTAGCGGGTCTTCGCGAGCATTTCCTCGGAGTTATAACCGATGAGGGCGACCTGCGTTTTACCACCGAACAGCTTGAAAGCACCACCCGCGAGGAAGTCGCGCAAACGCTTAAAGAAAAGGCGCACGCTAAATACGAACAGCGCGAAGCGGAATTCGGAAGCGAGCTTATGCGCGAAATCGAGCGCGTTATGATGCTTCGCAGCGTCGATACCAACTGGATGGACCATATAGACAATATGGACAGACTGCGCCAGGGTATCGGTCTTCGCGCCTACGGTCAGCACGACCCGGTAGTGGAATACAGAAACGAAAGTTACGATATGTTCTCCGCTATGACCGACGCGATACGCGAACAGACCGCCAAGCTCGTGCTGACGGTCAGAGTACGCAAAGAAGAGGAAGTCAAACGGGAGAAGGTCGCCGAGGAGACCGGCACCGGCGAAAAACCCGCCACGGTAAGAGGCAAAGGCGTTGTAAGCAAGAATGCCCTCTGTCCCTGCGGAAGCGGCAAGAAGTATAAACGCTGCTGCGGAAAAGGGCTGGAATAAAGACTTTATACGGCAGGGCGTGTCGGGGTAGCCGCGCCCTGCCGAAGCAGGTAAATTTTTCAAAAAAATATCCGTTGCCTACTTGAAAGGCAGCGGATACTTTGTTATAATATATAGGTTATTACGGGAGGGGATTTTATGAAAAAGGTAGGTTTTGATAACAACGAATACATAAGATTGCAATCGCAGAACATCCGTGACAGAATAGCTATGTTCGGTGACAAGCTTTATATGGAGTTCGGCGGCAAGCTTTTTGACGATTACCACGCCTCGCGTGTGCTTCCGGGTTTCGCTCCGGATTCAAAAGTAAGAATGCTTCTCAATCTTAAAGACGAGGCGGAAATCGTAATCGTAATAAACGCCGACGCCATAGAAAAAAACAAACGCAGAGGCGACCTCGGCATCACCTATGACCTTGAAACCCTGCGGCTTATCGACGCCTTTCGCGGCATAGGACTTTACGTCGGCAGTGTGGTAATTACCCGCTTTACGGGTCAGCCGCTCGCTATTGCCTTTGAAAACCGTCTTAAAAGCCTCGGCATAAAAACCTACCGTCACTATCCGATACAGGATTACCCTTCAAACATTCCTCTTATCGTAAGTGAGGACGGCTTCGGAAAAAATGATTACATAGAGACCGAAAGAAAGCTGATAGTTGTAACGGCGCCCGGTCCCGGCAGCGGTAAAATGGCGACCTGCCTTTCACAGCTTTATCACGAATACAAGCGCGGCATAAACGCCGGTTACGCGAAATTTGAGACCTTCCCCATCTGGAATCTGCCCCTTAAACACCCGGTGAACGTTGCGTATGAGGCGGCGACCGCCGACCTTAACGACGTTAACATGATAGACCCGTTCCACCTTGAAGCGTACGGCAAAACCACCGTAAACTACAACCGTGATATTGAGATATTCCCCGTTCTCAACGCTATTATGGAGAAAATCACCGGCGCTTCGCCCTATAAGAGTCCTACCGATATGGGCGTTAATATGGCGGGCTTTGCCATTTGTGACGACGACGCGGTATGCGAGGCGGCAAATCAGGAAATCATCAGGCGCTATTATACGGCTATGTGCAACGTCCGTCAGGGGCTCGGCGACCAGTCGGAGGTGGCCAAAATCGAGCTTCTTATGAATCAGCTTCACCTGACCGTTGACGACCGACCGGTAGTTGCGGCGGCGCTCAAAAAAGCCGAGCTTACAGACGCTCCGGCGACCGCTATTGAGCTTCCGGACGGCAGAATAATCACCGGCAAGACCTCTTCCCTGCTCGGCGCCTCATCCTCAATGCTTCTTAACGCGCTTAAAGAGGTCGTCGGAATTCCCGACGATATTGAGCTGCTCTCGCCGACCATTATCGAGCCGATACAAAAAATGAAGACCGGCGTACTCGGTAACCACAACCCGCGCCTTCATATTGACGAGGTACTTATCGCGCTCTCAATTTGCGCGGCGACTAACGGCACCGCAAAAAAGGCGCTCGACGGTCTTGAAATGCTCAAGGGTACGGAGGCGCATTCAACCGTCATACTCTCACGCGTTGACGAGCAGACCTTCAAAAAGCTCGGCGTTAATATGACCTGCGAGCCGAAATATCAGACCAAAAAATTATATCACGCATAAATTTGCGGGCGGATGATATCCGCCCCTACTTTATGGAAAGAAGGCATTGATTTGGGTGCTTACGGATATTTATTCGCTATCGCTTTAATACTCCTCTTCACAAAGCTTTTCGGCATCGCCTCCGCAAAGGTGCATATGCCGCAGGTAGTCGGCGCTCTTGTCGCCGGCGTGCTTTTGGGACCGAGTTGCTTCGGTCTGCTCGAGGAATCGGATTTTTTGCTTAAAACCTCCGAAATAGGCGTAATCATGCTTATGTTCACCGCCGGAATAGATACGGATATTTCCGAACTGAAAAAGACCGGCGGCGCGGCGCTTGTTATCGCCGCCCTCGGCGTATTTGTGCCTATACTCGGCTGCGGCGGCGCTTATTACCTGTTTTTCGGAAACGGGTTTAATACGAGTGAGTTTTTAAGCGCGGCGTTTGTGGGCGTTGTATTTGCCGCAACAAGTGTAAGCATCACGGTTGAAACTCTCACCGAAATGGGCAAAATCAAATCAAATGTCGGCGCGACCCTTCTTGCCGCCGCAATTATTGACGATATTATAGGTATTATAGTTTTAAGCGTGCTGACAGGTGTTAGCGATAAAAGCGTAAGTCCGGTTATCGTAACGGTTAAGATATTGCTGTTTTTCGTGTTTACCGCCGTTGTAGGCTTTATAGTTTATCATCTGTTTAAGATTATAGCCGTGCACCACTCACACAACCGGCGCATTGCGGTTTGGGCGCTTGCGTTCTGCCTTCTGATGGCGTATTGCGCAGAAAGATTTTTCGGTGTAGCGGATATAACCGGCGCGTATTTTGCCGGAGTAATTCTTTGTAACCTCACCGATATGCGGCAGTACGTCGCTAAAAAGCTTACGGTGACTTCATATCTCTTCTTTTCTCCTATCTTTTTCGCGGGTATAGGACTTCGCACAGATATATCGGGTATCACGGTAAAAGTATTACTGTTTGCCGCCGTACTGTTCTTTATGGCGGTAATAACGAAGGTAATCGGATGCGGACTCGGAGCGCGCATCTTCAAAATGAGCCGGAAAGACTCTCTTCGCGTAGGCGTGGGTATGGTCGCGCGCGGCGAAGTTGCGCTTATGGTGGCGCAAAAGGGTATAACATCCGGAAATATCAACCCGGATATATTGCCCGCGATAGTGCTTTGCGTAATTCTTGCGGCGCTTATAACCCCGGTACTGCTCAAGCTGACGTATAAGGAAAAAGAAACCGCGGTAAGCAGCCGGTAGAAACGCCTGTACATATCACATATAACCCCCGGTGAGAAACACACTCGCCGGGGGTTAAGTTTATGCCGCAGACCGTACGGTCCGTTAATTGTACATATTATTAACCTTCATATAATCGTAAATAGATTTGCCGTGGTTTTGCTCCTGCGCCTGTATAGCGTTTATCGCCTTACGCGCGTTCTCGTCGGTAAACTCAAAAACGCAGGTGTCGTAAAGGTGCGAAGCGTGCTTTTCGGCACTCAGAAGGTCGGTACAGAGAAAAGCGTCATTCTGTTTTTCGGGTGTGTTCCCTCCGCCGTAAACCGCGTTAAAGGTCGGCTGACTGCCGCCGCTTTGCGGCTGCTCAACGGTCCCCTGCTCCATTTTCTCGAAAATCTGCAAATGCTGCTTTTCGGCGTTTGATAAATCGCTGAATAAATTTTTAAGCTGCGGGTCGCACGCTGAATCTGACGCTTTTCTGTATTTTTCAATACAAAGCTTTTCGGCGTCCTTCATGTCTTTGAGCAAGCTCTGCTCTTTTTGTGTTAATGTCATTTTTATCACCTCATGGGTAGTATTGGCATTAACACCTTTTTTATGCAAAAATTTTTGAAAAACTTTCGCAAAATTAAAGTTGATTTAAGTTTCGCGTTGTAAAGTATAGTCAAAGGGAGGCAAATTATATGGCGTTTACTTACGTTTTTGAAAGACAGGAATACAAATATATACTCACCGAATCGCAAAAGGCGGCAATTCTTAAAGCGATGAGCGAACACGGCATGTCGCTCGATTCTTACGGCAGGACGACTATCAGAAACATTTACTTTGATACCGATAATTACCGTCTGATACGTCGCTCGATTGAATCACCCGCCTACAAAGAGAAACTGAGAGTAAGAAGCTATGAACTCGCCCGGGACGACAGCACGGTGTTTGTCGAATTGAAAAAGAAGTTCGACCACATAGTTTATAAGCGCCGCATACCGCTTAAAACCTCCGCGGCAGAGGCCTGGCTTTCGGGTAAAACAGCAAGACCGTCCGATACTCAGATAGCGAGGGAGATAGATTATTTCCTGGAATTCTACAAAAATCTTCGTCCGTCACTGTTTTTAAGCTACGAACGCGAGGCGTATTTCGGCAGCGGCGCGGACGACCCGCGAATCACTTTCGACGAAAACATTCTAAGCAGGCAGACCGATATGTCGCTTAAAACCGACGCTTACGGCGAACACGTGCTCCCGCCCGGGCTTACGCTTATGGAAATCAAGTGCGGCACGGCATTACCGACGTGGCTCGCTGATACGCTTTCAAAAAACGGTATATATAAAACCTCGTTTTCAAAATACGGAAGCGCGTACACCAACTCAATCTATCCGAGATTCGCACAGCCCGCGGTCTTGGAAGCATAAAACATAAGGCAGAAAGGAAACAGTTATGGAAGCATTATTTAAGGGAATATTTGATACATCCGCAGCATCGGTTATCAGCGTTAAAAACTTTTTGATATGTGTGGGACTGAGTCTGCTGCTCGGAGCGGTTATGGCGCTGAGTTACACGTACAAGACAAGGTATACAAAAAGCTTTCTCCTGACGCTCGCCACACTGCCGGCTGTCGTTTGCGTGGTAATAATGATGGTGAACGGCAATATAGGCACGGGCGTAGCGGTCGCGGGAGCGTTCAGTCTTGTGCGTTTTCGTTCGGCGCCCGGCACGGCAAAAGAAATCGGTATGATATTCCTCGCGATGAGCGCGGGACTTATCGCCGGTATGGGGTACCTCGGGTACGCAGTGCTTTTTACCCTGATACTCTGCCTTGTAAGTATGCTTTACAGCGCGATTGATTTCGGCGAAGCCAAAACATCCGGATATAAAACCATGTCCGTTACAATTCCCGAAGACCTCAACTATACCGAAGTATTCGACGATATACTGAATAAGTATACAAAAAAACACGAGCTTAAAAAGGTTAAAACCACAAATATGGGCAGTATGTTCAGACTGACCTATGATGTGATTCTTAAAGACCGCGCGCTTGAAAAAGAAATGATAGACGCAATGCGTGTAAGAAACGGCAATCTTGAAATATCGATATCTAATCAGGAAGTGCCGAACTCCGAATTATAAAGAAAAATTACGACTTTATACTCAAAAAAAGAGGTGCTTATTATGAAAAAAACAAAACTATTCTTAACTATTACGGCTTTAACGCTCGCAGTTTTGCTCTTATTGAGCGGTTGCGGCAAAGAAAGCAATTCATCATCCGGCGGCGCGAAAGCGGGACAAAGCGCAAACTATGCTTCGCTCTCTCTCGATACCTCGGATATGTTCACCGAACGCGACCTTGAAACCGGATATGACGAAAGCACGGCAACGAAAATAACGCTGAGCGATACAGAACCGAACGCGGAAATAACGCAAGCCGGAACCTATATAATCACCGGCTCTGCGACAGACGGCAGCATAACGGTCACCGCCTCAGATGACGACAAGGTACAGTTGGTCTTAAACGGCGTAACGCTTACGAGCAAGACCTCGGCGGCGCTGTATGTAAAATCCGCCGATAAAGTGTTTTTAACCACCGCAAAGGGCACAAACAACATACTTTCAAACGGCGGCGCGTTTGACGCATCGGGCGACGACAACATCGACGGCGCGATATTTTCAAAATCCGACATAGTCTTTAACGGCGAAGGTACGCTCACGGTAAAGTGCTCCGCCGCACACGGCATAGTCGGCAAAGACGACGTAAAGTTTACAAGCGGCGAATATGTTATAGAGTGCGAGGGCCACGGCGTTGACGCAAACGACAGTATAAGAATAACAAACGCCACGCTTAAAATCACATCCGGCAAGGACGGACTTCACAGCGATAACGATGAGGACGCTTCAAAGGGCTACGTTTATATAGAAAGCGGAACGCTGAATATCAACTCTGACGATGACGCCGTTCACGCCGTAACAACACTTCAAATCGCGGGCGGAACGCTTAATATCAAAGCCGCGGAAGGTCTTGAAGCGACGGTCGTTATAATCGACGGCGGCACAATTTCCATTGAAGCATCCGACGACGGCATAAACGCCGCTAAGAAGTTTTCCGGCATCACACCCACGGTCATCATAAACGGCGGCAGTATCAAAATAGTAATGGGACAGGGCGATACCGACGGCATCGACTCCAACGGCAATATAGAGATTAACGGAGGAACGGTAGACATAACCGGCAACTCGTCATTCGACTATGACGGTACGGGAATTATAAACGGCGGAACAGTCACGGTAAACGGCAAAGAAATAACCGAGCTTCCGAATCAGATGGCAGGCGGCGCTCCCGGCGGTATGCGCGGCAACGATAAACAAAACGGTATGCGCGGCGGAGCTCCCGGCGGCAGCAGTGATGCGATTACCTCCGCAACGCCGGACAAAAACAACCCTTTCCCCGGCAAGCCGGACTCTGACGGCTCCGGTTTTTCAGAAGGTCAGTTACCGGAAGCGCCCGGTTTCAAGGGCGGTGAAAACGGCGAACGTCCGCAGAAACCGGACTCGGACAGCGGCACTGAAATCGCGAAAAAAGTCAAGCCGCCGCGTTCGGATTCAAACGGTGAAAGCGAAAAAACAAAACCCGGCAAATCAACCTGAAACGGAAAGCAAGATTATTTTATAAGGAGAGATAGACCATGAAAAAGATTGCAACTGTTGTAATTTCAATTCTGCTCGTGCTGGCGCTCTGCGCCTGCGGAAAATCGATCGGCACAAGCAGTTCACCGTCAGCCGGAAGACCTGACGGTCCGGGAGGCCCCGGCACAGGTCCGGGCGGAAATTACGCCGATGTGGTATATTCTGGCGATACCGAAATAACCTCCAAAACCACCGAAACAAATAAAACCTACGCTTCAGCAACTTCCGATCAAAGCGCGCTGCTTATCAGCACTTCCGACGCGGTGGCGATAGAAAACCCGACCGTAAGCAAGTCGGGCGACTCGGACGGCGGCGACAACTGCAATTTCTACGGTCAAAACGCGGCTGTGCTCGTAAAGGGCGGCGCGACCGTCACCGTTACCGGCGGCACTATAACATCCGACGCTTCAGGCGCCAACGGTGTATTTTCATACGGCGGCAACGGCGGTCAGAACGGAGCCAAAGGCGACGGCACGACGGTTATTATATCCGATACCGTTATCACCACAAGCGGTTCCGGCTCGGGCGGCATTATGACCACCGGCGGCGGTATTACAAAGGCATATAACCTGACTGTTACGACGAGCGGCCAGTCTTCCGCGGCTATCCGAACAGACAGAGGCGGCGGCACGGTTACGGCAGAGGGCGGTACATACACCTCAAACGGACTCGGCTCACCCGCAATTTACTCCACGGCGGATGTCACGGTATCAGACGCCAAGTTGATTTCAAATCTATCTGAGGGCGTTTGCATTGAGGGACTTAATTCAATAACTTTGAGCAACTGCGACCTTACCGCAAACAACACAAAATGCAACGGTAACGCGACATTTTACGATACAATTATGATATATCAGTCCATGTCGGGCGACGCCGACGACGGCACGTCATCGTTTACTATGTCAGGCGGCAGTCTCACAAGCAAAAACGGCCACGTTTTCCATGTTACCAACACAAGCGCGATAATTACTCTTGACGGCGTCAAAATCACCAACGCCGACGGCGAAAACATCCTGCTTTCGGTGTGTGACGACGGTTGGAGCGGCGGCGATAATATTGCCGCCATAAACGCAACCTCGCAAGTGCTTGAAGGCGCAATACTTGTAGGCGATAATTCAAAGTTTACCTTAACTCTCTCGGACGGCTCGACCTTTGAAGGCTATATAGACGGAAATATCAAAAACGCAAAGGGCGATACGGTATCTTCAAAGGTCGGAACAGTTTCGGTAACACTCGACAATGACAGCACCTGGACGCTTACAGCCGACAGTTACGTTACAAGCTTTACCGGCAACGCGAAGAATATCATTTCAAACGGATATACGCTCTACGTAAACGGCACTGCGCTTGCGGGAACAAAATAATACATCTCTATAAAAGCCAGGCGCGGCGGATAATTCCGCCGCGCCAAGACTCTTGAACGGTTTTCTGCCCCGTTTTCTAAAAAAACGCTTTATGCAGATTATTTTATTTCGCAGTTTTCTATCGCATAATCTATTAAAATATTTATCAGTTCATTTCTTGACCGATTGGTTTTTTGGGCTAATTCTTCAAGTTTGAATATTGTTTCATCTTTAATACGAACGGAAAACACCTTGTATCCGTCCTCTCCCTTAATCGCCTTTTTATTAATGATAAGTTTCTCTTTCACAAAAAACACCTCACCATTATTATGGCTTGACTTATGTTATAAATATATGTTATAATTTATAACATATAGGGGTGAGGCAATTTGGAAAGCATTAAAAGGTCTGCTCAAATCGATAATTCAATATGCACAGCAAAAAAGATTTTCAGAAGTTTTGATTTATACCCGATAATACCCACCGGCGATTTAACAGTAGAATTCATCGAAAAAGTTTTTGTTTTCCAACCGCTTTATGTGCTTGATGACTTAAAACGAAAAGTTAATCTTGCCATTGCTGACTGCAAAGACGATGCCGATTATATATTTTCACTTATACAGCCGGCATACGATAAGTATGAAAAGTATCATAAGAAACGTATACTTGATATTCTCATCGAAAACTTCCGCGGTAGTTTTAGCTCCCTTTGCTTCAAACACTCGTCTTACATGACTCTACGTCCCACCGAAACTTTAATTTTTTACTATGCTTACAGTATTTTTTATATCGCCCGGGAGATTAAAGACGTTGCCGGTTTACGCTTTTCCAAATTAACGTTAGATACGATAAAACTTCTCGAATGTGAAAAGCGTAACGATTCATACATGTTTATAGAATCGGGTGGAAAAATGCTCTGTCT
>JAEEGL014552373.1_pt1 | contig 15638 bp, 13 predicted proteins | sample 9134231 | NCBI WGS metagenome assembly JAEEGL01 (sample SAMN16246548, study PRJNA631951) | gut metagenome | biome: gut microbiome; feature: rumen; material: fiber-attached | host: Bos | place: Iran: Karaj | collected 2018-10
CCGCGCGGACAACCCGGCGTGGCTCCGGCGGTATCCGGAGCTGGCGCGCCTGCGCGAGGACCTCAACGTCAACGAGGTCCATGACAACGTGTTCCTCCGCTGCCCGCGGACCTTCCACGGCAAGGGCGCCGCCGTGCAGGACTGGGCCAACGCGGAGATCCGCGAATAGAAGGCGGAATGGCGCGGCACCGGTTCTTGACCGGTTTCCCTTCCGTCTGCTACCTTGACCCCGTGAAGCGCGCAAGAACCTTTCTCCTTTGGTCCGCTATTGGCTTCGCGACGCTATCGGGCCACTGGGCGCACCCATCGCCCGCCGAACGGAGCCCCTCCATGACCCAACCCTCCCCGACTGAACAAACACCATCGCTGGAAAGCGAATTTCCCCTCATCGCCGTCACCGACAAGCCCCGTTGCCCGGAAGGCGGGACGCTCCACGACTTCACCAGCTTCGGTCCGTACTGGTGGCCCAATCCCGACACGCCCGACGGTCTTCCCTACGTCCGCCACGACGGCCATGTCAACCCGGAAGCCCGCGGCGGCGCCATGGACGATGCCTGTCGGGTCCACAGGCTGGCCCTGTCTCTGCAGCGCCTGGCCGACCGCGCCGAGGCCGACCCGGCGCAAAGCGCCCCGTTCCGCGAGAGGGCCGCACAGCTGCTGCGCACGTTCTTCCTCGCGCCGGAAACGCGCATGAATCCGTCGCTGGAATTCGGCCAGGCGGTTCCCGGACGCTGCCGAGGACGCGGCATCGGCATCATCGACACGGTGCCGTTCGTGGCGATGCTCGACGACATCGGCCGTCTGGAGCGGACGGGGGCGGTGCTTCCGGAAGACGAGGCGAAGGCGCTCCGCAACTGGTTCGGAGACTATCTCTCGTGGCTTCTGGACAGCAAGCTCGGCCATGACGAGCGGGCGGCTCTCAACAACCACGGCACGTGGATCGACGTGCAGCTCTGCGCCTACGCGCTGTTCGCCGGCCGCGAGGACGTGGCGCGCGAAGTCCTTGCCGAAGTCCCGCACCGGCGGATCGACGTGCAGCTGGCCGCCGACGGGACGTTCCCGCAGGAAATGGAGCGCACGCGTCCGTTCTCGTACACGCTGTTCAACCTACGGGCCATGCTCTGGCTCGCGCGCTGCGGCGGCCGCTTCGGGATCGACCTGATGGACTGCCGCTCGTCCTCCGGAGCCACGCTCCGCGAGGCCGTGGAGCGGCTGCGCGCCGACATGGCAGACCACGCCCGCTGGACCCGTCTCGAATGCGACGCCAAGACCGGCGAGGACCGCCCCGTCTCGGACGAAGAGTGGTCCGCCCTGGCCGAGCTGCTTGACGAAAAGTAATCCCCCCCGGACCGTTTCCAGAGACCGGGCATCACGCGTTCTTCCCCCGGCGCTTCGCGCCACCCCTCTCCAGGAGGGAGCCGTCGCGTCCGCGTTGCGTCATTCAGCGGTTGCTCGGCATTGCTCCCGATTCCCGACGGGTTGCGCAACAACCGCAAAAATTCCGCTTGCGTCCCACGGGCGTTCGTGTATACTCCCCGCCCCTTTCCCACCCTCAGCGACACAGAAGAAAGGAGACAAGATATGATCAAACTGCTTCAAAACTCACTGACAATCAAAAAAGGTTCGATAAACTTCATGGACCAAAACGGGAAGATCATCGGCTTCAACCCGAGGCCCGATGGCAATCCCCTCGCCTTCACCGTCCGCACCCAGTCGGGGGAAATCCTCGACACTGCCGGGAAGTTCATCGAGGAGTACCTCGACGGCATCCCGTACTGCTTCGGCAAGGACGGCCATATCATCAAGCACGATTCCGCCTACGAGGCCGACGACCGGCTCGTCATCTCGCTGGTGCCGGACGGGGAGAACGAGCCGCTCGTCCTCGACATCGTCTGCATGAACTCCCTCTACTACACGGCGGACTTCACGCTGTCCGACGCGGACCGCTTGGCCTTCCGCAAGGCGACGCCGAGGCCCGACACCGAGACCTCCGACCGCCTGGCCGAGGTCTCCCACCTCATGGCGGAGCTCATCAGCATCCGCGAACAGGTCTCGCAGGCGCTGGCGGACCTAGACCGCCTCAAGAAGAAGATCGCGCAGCAATAGCGTCCTCCGCAAGTTCCGCTCGCAGGACTTCCTCCAGGTCGTAGATCCCCCGCGTACGGAAGCCGGGAGGCACAACGAGGAAGTCCGCCGGATTCCACGGCCCGTCCACCAGCCGCCGGATGAGCCCGATGTCGCCGGGAACGACAACGAACGGGCGGTCTGGCGCTTCCAGGCGCTCTCGCGCGCGTTCCAGTACGGCGGGATCCGACGTCTCCGGGATGTCGAGGAACAGCGCCGGTTCGCCGGGACGGTGGGGATGGAGCGTCTCCCAGACATACTGCGCGTCCTCTTCGCCGAACTTCTCGATGAGGTCCTCCAGCGTGCCGCCTAGCTCGGCGGGGCCGCCGTCGGAGCGCAACGCCTCGTGTCCGCGGTCGAGGTACCCGATGGAGGAGAACGGGCGGCTCGGGTTGTCGCCGAAGACCTCGCGATAGCGGGCGCGGGACCCGAGCAGGATGGTGGCGCAGTCATGGGCGCGGGGCATGACGACGGGCGCGGAACGGGCGACAAGGCCGACGCCGGCGTTGCCGCAGACGCCGTAGAGCAGCAAAATGGCGTCGTAGCGGACGGACCCGGCGTCGATGGCGTCAATCCGCGTCTGAAGACGCTCGCGGAGGTGCGCGGGAGACGTGTGGAGGCCAAGTTCGAGAAATTCGGGGTCTACAAGGTGGGGCGTGCGGACGAGACAGTGGCAGACTTCTCGCTGGAAGACGTTGCAGGCGATGAGCTTGTATTGGTGCATGGAGTGGCGCGAGAAGCGGACGCCGTCGCGAAGGATGAACCGGAAATGAAGCGGCTCCGGCTAGACCCCCGCGTTTGTCTGGCCACCAGGGCCGGTCCGCGCTATTGGATGAGAACGGTCGTGGGGACGAAGGGCTCGTACTCGTAGGCGCCAAGTGCGGCGAGATTGGACACCGAGCCGCGGGCCACCCCGCGGGCGTCGGTCGCCACGGTGACGGGCGCCTTGTTGCGCAGCGGGCTTGAAGTCGCGATGGCGAGAGTGGGGAGATGCGTCCCGTCGAGGAACGTCTTCTCCGTGCCGTTGGCGGCGAGCGCTCCGTCGAGCTTCAGGTCGCCCAGGGCGCCGCCGAACCAGTTGTTCGCGGAGGCAGAGGAGTCGTACAGCGTGTATCCAGAGGACTCAACCTGGTCAAACGAGCAGTAATTGAGAGTTGTGATGGCGGAGGAAAGGTCGCGGACAAGGGTTCCGGCGTTGTTCCTGTTTCCGCTGAACACGCAGGCCTCAATGGAAATATTCGGGTCGTTGTTGCTATTGCCGTAAACAGCGCCCCACTCAATCGTGTTGCCGACGAACGTGCAATGGCGGATGCGGACATTGGCGTTGGTGGCATTGCTTCCGTTGATATGGATGACGCCGCGAGCGCCGGTACTGCTGTTCTGGTAGAACGTGCAGTTGTAGATGTCCATGTCGATGCCGTTGCCATTTCCGGGCGAGAGGTTGATGGCGGCCGGAGCGTTGTTGACGGTGCCGTTGCCGACGAACGTGCAGTTGGCAATGCGGCCACCAGTCGTCAACTCGACAGCCCCAGCGGTGTTGGTAGCGAAGTTGTCCTCGAAAAGGCAGTCGATGATGTCTATGGGGGCCTTTGTGCCATTCATGGCACCAATGGCCCCCGAGCAGGAGTTCTTGCCGAGGGCGCGGTTGCCACGGAACACGCAGTTGGAGACGACGGTCGGGCTGTTGCTGTCATTGCGGTTGTAGAAGGCGCCGCCTTCCTGATAGTTCGAGCTGCAGAAGTTCGTGTTGCAGGAGAAGTTGCAGTTGTACAGGCGGACGTCTCCGTTGTAGCGGAAGATGGCGCCGCCGCCGTCGTTGGCGGAATTCCCGATGAAAGAGCAGTCCTGGGCAAAGTACTTGTTGCGGCCCCAGACGGCCCCGCCGCATCCGGAAGCGTAATTCTGTATGAATTTGCAGCGGACGAATCCGTTGGTCTCGCAGCTGCCGCCGATGGCGACCGCCCCGCCGTTGACGCCGACGTTGTGCGTGAAGACGCAGTCCGTCAGAACCCAGTAGTTGTTGCTGCTGAAACAGGAGGCGTTTTTGGGCGACGAGTTGCCGGAGAAGAGACAGCGTTTGACGGCGATGGGGCCGTAGGCGCTGGAGATGGCTGCGTAACCCTCCGTGGCCGTGCAGTTGACGAAGGAGCAGTCCTCGATGAGAACGTTGCGGGCGTTGCCGCCGCGGATGGCGGCCGTGCCCGTCGTCGCGATGGCCTCGAAGACGCAGTTGGAGATGTGCGTGAGGTTCGGGATGTAGTCGAGGTAGAAGGCCGAGCCATCGCCGGTGAATGAGTAGTTCGCGAATTTCAGGTTGCGGAACCGGTAGGGGGTGTTTCCGCGGTTGAAGTTGAAGATGCGGCAGCTGCCGTTGCCGGCTAGGACGGGCATGTTGGCGGGGTCGCCGACGATGTCAAGGGGCTTGCTGCCCCAGTTGATTTCGGTGTTGAGCGTGATGGCCATTCCGCCGGGAATGTTGATCGTGTCGCCGGCGGCGGCGTCCGCGATGAGCTGGCGCAGCGAGCCCTCGCCGTCGTCGGCGTTGGAGGTGACGGTATAGGTGGCGGCCCGCGCGGAACCAAGGGCGAACAGGGCGGCGAGAAAACAGCGAGCGATGGGTTTCATGGGTCGGGAGCGGTGCTTTTGGTGTGGCAAGCGGGAAGGAGGATGATGACAGTTTACCATATGCTGAGATGTGAAATCAAGAGAATTCTCGATGAGCTCGGTAGCCCGTCAGGTGTCGGGAACTGATGTGTAGCTCGCCATTGGAACCCCGATGGATTGCACCCTTCCGGGGGTGGCGCGAGGCGCCGGGGGAGAACGCGGCATGAGACCGGGACTTCCCCCAACCGCCTCATTCTGGTACACTTTCCGCCGCATCCCCTCCAGGGGCCCCACGCATACTGTTTCTCCGTAGACCATGATCGCCTTCCTCCGCGGAACCATCGTTGAAAAGGAATTGTCCTACGTCGTCCTCGATGTCGGCGGCGTAGGCTACGAGGTTCTCATCCCCCTCTCCACCTACGACGTCCTCCCCTCCGTCGGGGCTGAGGCGCGCCTGCTCGTCCACGACTACCTCCGCGAGGACGCCCACTGGCTCTTCGGCTTCGCCACCGACGACGAGCGCCAGCTCTTCCGCCTCCTCATCGACGTGAACGGCATCGGCGTCAAGACGGCCTGCGCGGCCCTCGGCGGCCTCCCGCCGCACGAGCTGCGCCTCGCCATCGCCAACCGCGACGCCAAGCGCCTCGCCAAGCTCCCCGGCATCGGCAAGAAGACCGCCGAGCGCATCGCCATGGAGCTCGCCGACAAGATCGACCCCCTGGAGGCGATGTCCGCCGCCCAGAAGGCCGGCGCCGGCAAGGCCAACCCCGCCATGCGCGACGCCGTCCTCGCCCTCGTCGCCCTCGGCCAGCCCCAGGACGTCGCCCTCAAGCGCGTCCAGGAGATCGCCGCCGCCCCCGGCGGCGACAAGCTCTCCGTCGACGAGTATGTCCGCCGCGCCCTCGTTTCCTCCCAAAAGTAGCCATCCTCCCCATGAAAACCTTCGAACAGCTCTTCTCCGAACTCCAGTCCAAGGCCGCCGCCGGCGACCCCGAATCCAGCACCGTCAAGGAACTCGCCAAGGGAAGGCACTTCATCGGCAAGAAGCTCGTCGAGGAGGCCGCCGAATCCTGGATGGCCGCCGAATACGAGGGCCGCGAACGCGCCGCCGAGGAGATCTCCCAGCTCCTCTACCACGCCCAGGTCATGATGCTCGCCTGCGACCTCTCCCTGGAAGACGTGTACCGGGTGCTCTGAGCCGAAGAGTCCGCAAGTCCAAAGTCCGGTAGAGTCATGCCAGAAAATCCCTTTGACACCATTGAATCCGTCGTCGAGGACCTGCGCCTCGGGAAGTGCGTCCTGGTCGTCGACGACAAGGACCGCGAGAACGAGGGCGACGTGATCTGCGCCGCCGAGCACGCCACGCCCGAAAACGTCAACTTCATGGCCAAGTACGCGCGCGGCCTGATTTGCATGCCCATGTCGCGCGAGTTCACCGAGCGGCTCGACCTCCCCCAGATGGTCGACGAGAACACCGAGCGCCAGGGCACAGCCTTCACCGTCTCCATCGACTACACGGACACCACCACCGGCATCTCCGCCGTCGAGCGCTCCCTCACCGCCCTCAAGGTCGTCGAGGACGGCATCCGCCCGGAGGACTTCCGCCGCCCCGGCCACATGTTCCCGCTCGAGGCGCGCCCCGGCGGCGTCCTTCGCCGCGCCGGCCACACCGAGGCCACCGTCGACCTGATGCGCATCGCCGGCCTGAAGCCCTGCGGCCTCTGCTGCGAGATCATGCGCGACGACGGCACCATGGCCCGCCTCCCCGACGTCGAGGAATTCCGCCGCGAACACGGGCTGCGCCTCTGCTCCATCGCCGACCTCATCGCCTTCCGCCGCCGCTCCGAAACCCTCGTCGAATGCGTCGAGGAGGTGGACATGCCCACCGCGCACGGCCACTTCCGCCTCCGCGCCTACAAGACCCCCGACGGCCTCGACCACCTCGCGCTCGTCAAGGGCGACCTTGCCGCCGCCCCGAAGCCGCCCCTCGTCCGCGTCCACAGCGAATGCTTCACCGGCGACGTCCTGGGCTCCCGCCGCTGCGACTGCGGCCAGCAGCTCCACGCCGCCATGGCCATGATTGAGCGCGAGGGCTTCGGCGCCATCGTCTACCTCCGGCAGGAGGGACGCGGCATCGGCCTCATCAACAAGATGCACGCCTACCACCTCCAGGAGCAGGGGCTCGACACCGTGGAGGCCAACGTCCGCCTCGGCTTCCCGCCCGACCTGCGCGACTACGGCATCGGCGCCCAGATTCTCGCCGACCTCGGCCTCCACGACATCCGCCTCCTCACGAACAACCCCCGCAAGATCTACGCGCTGGAGGGCTACGGCCTGCGCATCGTCGAGCGCGTCCCGATTGCCTTCGAGCCGGACCGCTACGATGCCCGCTACCTCGCCACCAAGCGCGAGAAGATGGGGCATCTTCTCTAAAAGTCCGAGGGGCTGAGGGTCAGAAAGACGGGAAAACGCCGATGTCCGAAGTCACGGAAAACCGTGTGGCACTGTCCGCCATTCGTCCGCGTGTCCTGACCGGCTTCTTCGAGCGGATGCGGGGGTTGCTCGGCCGCGACGGCCTTCCGAAAGGGGAGGTCTACGTGTTCCCGCGCTGCGGCTCGGTTCACACCTTCGGAATGCGCTTCGCCATCGACATCGCCTTTCTGGACCGGGAGGGCAGGGTGCTGGCCGTCCATGAAAACGTCCGCCCCGGCCGCATGGTCTTCGGAGGTCTGCGCGCCGCGACCACCGTCGAGGCGCAGACCGGCTGGCTCGCAAAGGCGCTCTTTCCCGGTGACTGCCTCCCTCGGCTATAAACTATTGAAATAAAACAATAAGACTATGGCTGACAATGCCCGTATACTATTCGCTGATTGCACGGAGAAAACAATGCCGCGGACAATGGCGGCTCTGGATGCGATTCTGCGAGGGAAACTGATGCTGGTCTGGATGCAGCAGGGGCGAAGGCGGCCTCTTGTCGCCTAGTCGAAAGCACACCTGCCATATCGACTGCCCGCAACCCTGCGCGAGCGAGTTGAATCCCTTTCCGGGATCCAGCGGAGGCGAAGAGCTACCGGTGCTCGACCAGCAGCCCCTGGAGTTCCAGCTCCGCCACCGCGCGGCAGTCCTGGCGGTGTCCCGCGCGGTACGAGACGACGGTGCCGCAGAAGCGTCCGCCGTCCGCGAGGGCCAGCGCCGCCAGCAGGTCGAGCGTGGCACGGTGCCAGACGGCCTCGCGCTCGAAGAGCGGCGGGTTGAGGTACGAGCGGCGCTTGTGGATGAGGATGTTCCGCTTCGTGTAGCCGTAGTGCGCCGTGGCGGCGGAGAGGCGTCCGAGCGTCTTGACGTAGAGGTAGAGCGCGTATGGCGCATTGGTGCGGGCCCCGGCGCCGAAGCCGAACGTCTCGGGCGTCACGTCGAACACGATGCGCTGCCGCCCGATGGCCGACGCGAAGTCCACCGCCACGTCGAGCCGGAGCCCATGCTCGCCCGGCGCGGCCGGGAGGAACGTCAGGAAGTCCTGCCGTCCGCTGCCGAAGGTCACGGGCTCGCGCACCGTGACGAAGCGCGCCGGCGCCGCCAGCTCCCGGAGGCCGGCATTGCGAAACGCCTCGACGAGCGGCAGGCTGCTGCGGTCGAAAAGCGGCGGGTCGTCGCTCGTGGCGCGCAGGACGAGGTTGTCGACGCCGAGCCCCAGCTTCAGCGCGACGATGTGCTCGACCATGCGCATCTGGTTCCGGTCGGCGCCGGTGCGGAGCGTGATGTTCATCGCGGCGGAGCGGACGTTGCGGACGCTCATCTCGGTCCGGAACTGGTCCGGCAGGTCGGCGCGGTCGATCCACCAGCCGGGCGTCTCGCTCGGGAGGAATTCGATGGTGCGGCGGAAGCGGCCGTCGTAGGTGCCGACGTCCGTGGCGGATGCGGCGGCGGCAAGCGTCGTCTGGTGCGGGGAGTAGGGATAGGGGCCTTCGCGGAGGCGCGTCTCGTCGACGGGCTGCTCCGCGAAGCGGCGGCGGCCGGCGTCGATGTCGGCGGGGTCGCCGCGGAGGATGGATCCGAGGGGGTAGTCGAACGGTTTCATGGTGTCGCGCACAATAAGCCACAAATCGCGGGGAAATGCAACCTCTAATCCCGATTTGCCGACTAGGCCCCGGTTCTGCTATGCTATTGCGCTTTCCAGGAGCATTTCAGAATGAGTGGTTTTTTCGGCGTCGTCTCAAAGAGCAACTGCGTGTCCGATCTCTTCTACGGGACGGACTACCACAGCCATCTCGGCACGCGGCGTGCCGGCCTCGCCGTCCGGGGGCCGCTGGGGTTCGCCAGCCGCATCCGCGACATCTCGACCTCGCAGTTCCGGTCCAAGTTCGCCTCCGACGCGGCCGAGCTGTCCGGCAACATGGGCGTCGGCGTGATCAGCGACTACGACGACCAGCCCCTCGTCATCAGCTCCCATCTCGGGCACTTCGCCATCGCCACCGTCGGCGTCATCCACAACCCCGACGAGCTCGTCCAGGCCGTCTTCGACAACCGCCGCACCCATTTCTCCATGATGGGCGACGGCGAGGTGAACCCCACCGAGCTCATCGCGACGCTCATCAACAACGGCGACACCTTCGCCGAGGGCATCCGCATCGCGCAGACCTCCGTAAAGGGCTCCTGCTCGCTTCTGCTCCTGACGCCCGGCGGCCTCTACGCGGCGCGCGACCCCCACGGCCGCACCCCCGTCGTCCTCGGGCGCAAGGCCGACTCGAAGGGGAACCCCGTCTTCGCCGCCGCGAGCGAGAGCTGCGCGCTCCCGAATCTCGGCTACGAGGTCTTCCGCGAGCTTGGGCCCGGGGAGATCGTCTTCCTCGCGCCCGGCGAGGACGTCCAGACCGTCCGCCCCGCCGACACCGACTGCCGCGTCTGCACGTTCCTCTGGATCTACTACGGCTTCCCCGCCTCGACCTACGAGGGCTCCAACGTCGAAGCCGCGCGGTACGAGTCCGGCCGCCGCCTGGCCGGGCACGACCGGGTCGAGGCCGACTTCGTCACGGGCGTCCCGGACTCCGGCACCGGCCATGGGCTCGGCTACGCCCACGCCGCGGGCCTCCCCTACAAGCGGCCCTTCGTCAAGTACACGCCCACCTGGGCCCGCAGCTTCATGCCCCCGACGCAGTCGCTCCGCGACCACATCGCCCACATGAAGCTCATCCCCATCCCCAGCCTGCTCAAGGACCAGCGGGTCCTCTTCTGCGACGACTCGATCGTCCGCGGAACGCAGCTGCGCGACACCGCCCGCATCCTCTTCGGCTACGGGGTCCGGGAGCTCCACGCCCGCATCGCCTGCCCTCCCCTGCTCTTCGGCTGCCCGTTCCTCAACTTCTCGCGTTCGCGCGGCAACCTCGAGCTCATCGCGCGCCGCATCATCCTGGAGATGACGGGGAAGGACGACGACGAGACCGCCCGCGGCTTCGCCGACCCCGACACGCCGCAGTACGCCGAGATGGTCGAGCGCATCCGCGAGCGCCTCGGCCTCACCTCCCTGAGCTACCAGCGCATCGACGACTGCCTCGCCTCCATCGGCATCCCCGCCGACCGCCTGTGCCACTACTGCTGGACCGGAAAGGACGGCCCCGCCTGCGCAGGGTGCCCCTGTGCGAAGGGCGACGCAGCGGCAAAATGACGCGGCGGCGAGCAGTCGTGCTTTGGATGTCGTTTAGGGAAACATAATTACCTTCAAGGGACGTGTGGGGTCGGATTCGTTCAACATATAATCGAATTCGTTTCCATTTTCGCTTGATATTCGATTATAAGTCGAATAGAATGTGACCGCCCACAAGGAGAAGAAAGTCATGGTAACGAGACGGGATTATCTGGAAAAGATAAAGCCCTTCATTGGGCTCAATGTGGTGAAAGTGGCAACGGGAATTCGCCGATGTGGCAAATCCGTGCTACTTCGCCAAATCCGGGATATGATCGAGAAGGAGATTGACCCATCCGGAAAGTTCATTTCCATCAATTTCGAAGAGGACGAGAACAGGCACCTCCGCCCCCGGGGGGCCATGCATGACTACGTGGCCAAGAAGGCAGCGGACAACGCTCCCTCCCGTACCTATGTTTTTCTGGACGAAATCTGCGAAGTCGAAGAGTGGGAGAAAGCCGTCAATTCCCTTCGGGCAAGGGATAACATCGACCTCTACTTGACGGGGTCGAATTCACGGCTTCTCTCCGGCGAACTCGCAACCTACCTAACCGGCCGCTACGTCGAACTGGAAGTCAGCCCCTTTTCCTTCCGCGAGTTCCGGGAAGCAAGGCCGTCCGGTGAAATAGCCACCGCGTTCAATGACTACCTCGCTTTCGGCGGAATGCCGTTCCTGTCGCACATCGGCTATCGGGACGAACCATCGCGGGAATACCTTTCGGATTTGTACTCGTCCATTCTCATGAAGGATATTGTCCGCCGCCACAAGATCCGCGATGTGGATCTTCTGGAGCGCATCATGGGCTATGTCTTGAGTGAGACCGGCCATGTGTTCTCATCGGCAAGCATTCTCCGCTATCTGAAGCACGAGCACCGCGCCGCCTCCTTCGATACCGTGATGAACTACTTGCATTTCGGGGAAGAGGCTTTTCTCTTTCATACGGCGAAGAGGGAGGATCTGATGGGCAAGAGGATTCTTGCTGTAGACGAAAAATACTACGTGACAGACCATGGAATGCGGAGGTCCGTGGTGGGCGGAAACGTACTCCGGAACATCGACCGGACTCTTGAAGGCATCGTGTACGCCGAGTTTCGGCGCCGAGGCTATTCGGTCAGAATCGGCCGCATCAAGGAGAAGGAAGTCGACTTCGTGTGCGAGCGGGGCAGCGAACGGTTGTACGCGCAAGTGACCTATCTGATGGCTAGCGAGGAGACTCGCGAACGCGAGTTTTCAGCTCTCATGGCCGTGCCGGACCAATATCCGAAAATGATTCTCTCCATGGACACCATAGATTTTTCGGCCGAAGGCATTACGCACCAGTACCTCCCGGATTTTCTGGTATCGTAGGATTTGCTTTCCTCTGTTTTCCAACTTTATTCCGTCATCTCTACCACCCGCGCCTGTTTTCTGCTATGCTTTCCGGCGGTTTTCCCCCTCCTCATGAATTTCCCTGATCTTCCTTCCGTTTTTTCTCCTCCCCGTTCGCTCCTCGTCATAGCGGGCTGGGGCGTCTATCCCCGCTATGTCCTGGAGGGCGCGCGGCGCGCCGGCGTGGAGCGCCTGGCCGTTCTGGGCTTCCGGGGCAGCTGCCCGCGCTCGCTCCGCCACCTGTGCGACCGCTTCGAGCGCATCCCGCTCGGGAGTCTGTCCCTCTTCCTCGAACGCGCCCGCGCCGCGGAGTGCGAGTCCGTGCTGATGGCCGGGCAGATCCACCCCATGAGCCTGCTCCACGCCCGCTTCGACGACGCCGCGAAGGCCGAGATGGCGCGCCTGCCCGTCCTCAACGCCCATACCGCCTTCGGCCGCATCGCGGACCTCCTCGCCGAAAGCGGCATGTCCGTCCTCCCCGCGTCGCTCTTCATGGCGGGGCATCTGCCCGCCCCCGGCGTCCTCACCCGCCGCGCGCCCGACGAGCGTGAGTCCCGCGACATCCGCTACGGCCTCGACATCGCCACGGCCATCGGCGACGCCGACATCGGGCAGACCGTCGTCGTGAAGAACGGCGTGGTCCTGGCCGTGGAGGCCTTCGAAGGCACCAACAGGGCCATCGACCGCGGCGCCCGCATGGGCCGCGGCGGCAGCGTCGTCGCCAAGGCCGCCAAGCGCGGCCACGACATGCGCTTCGACATTCCCGTCATCGGGCTCAAGACTCTCGCGCTGCTGCGCCGCCGCCGCGTCTCCGCCCTCGGTCTCCAGGCGGGACGCGTCCTGCTGCTGGAGCGCGACGAAATCCTCGCCTTCGCCGACCGCCACGGCATCGCCATCGAAGCCGTCGAATCCGGCCTCCCGCACGCGCCGAGCCTCCCCGCCAGCGCACCGCCCTCCCCCGCCGTGGAATAGCCGAATGCCCTATCTGCGCGTCTTCCTCTTCCTGCTGACGGTTCTCCCGCTCGCCCTGGTCGGAGCCTCCCTGCTGGGCGCCGCCCGCCCCCGGCGCGACCTCGCGGTGGCCGCGCTTCTGGCCGGACTCGCGGTATTCCTCCTCTTCGCGTTCCGCCACCACCAGAACCGCTACGAGTTCCTGGACCCCGCCTGCTACCGCTCCCTCGCCGCCGCCTACGCCGCCGGGGAGCCCCTGATGCCGGATCGTCCCGAAATGGGGACCATCCCCGCGGACCTTCGGAAGGACTTCCTCCTCCGGCCCAACCTTCCCTCGCTGGACGGCGTCTTCCGCTACCTCGACCCGCCACGGGCTCTCGCGGCCGAACCCGGCGACCCCGACGCCTTCCGCACGGTGCCCTGCTTCCTGCCCATGCTCCCGGCCTCCGCATCGGCCCTAGGCCCCGCCTTCGACGCCTTCCCACCGCTCGTCGCAGCGCTGTGGTTCCTCGCCCTGATATGCTTCGCCCTTGCATCGGAAGGGGCGGATTTTCGGGCTTTCGGGCTTTCGGGCTGTTCCCGGCTTCTCCTTGCCATCGCCGCGTTCCTCGCGACCTTCTTCCCGTCCTGGTTCCTGCGCGGCTTCCATGCCGACGCCGTCGGCGGCGCCCTCGTCTCCACGGCGTTCCTGGCCGTCCTCGCGCGGCCCTTCCCGGGGCAGTATCTTCTGGCCGGACTCTGCCTCGGCGCATCCCTCGGCTACCATCCCACGATGGTGCTCTACGTCCTGCCCGTGGCGCTCTACGCCATCGTGCACGAAAGCCGCTGGCGCCCCATCCTGATGCTCGTCGCCGGCGCGCTTCCCGGCGCGGCATTCGCCGTCTTCCAGCTGGCCGCGGGAATCAACCCCTACTTTCAGAACATTGCCCTGGACTCGCTGGCGGACGCCATCCGCACGGAGCCGACCATCCGCCTGCTGCTGAAACTCGTGGTGGCATTGGCCGTCGCCTCGGCGTTCCTGCTGGCCCTCTCGCGGCACCCCGGCGTGCGGCGGCGGTTCGAGGGCTCGCGGGTCTCCCGCGCGGTCGCCTGGGCATTCGCCATCGGGACGCTCCTCGTGCCGGTACTGCTGCACCTCGCCCCCCGCCTGGGCCTTCCGGAGGCGCTGACGGGTCTCCAGTCCGTGCATCCGCGTCTTCGCCTGGTCTGGTTCCTCCTCGCGGCGCTCTCCGTGGTTCCGTTCTTCCGCCGGGCGCAGGACTTCCGAGCCGAGCGCATGGCCGTATTCCTCGTCGTGCTGGCCGGTGCCTACGGCGTCTACCTTAAGGGCTCGGAAATCCCCGTCGACGTCTGGTCGTACCGACGGCTCTGCCCGTTCGTGGCGCTGATGGTCCCCCTCTGCCTCAAGGGCGCGCTGACGGGATGCGCGAAACGCCCCGCCGCGACGCTCGCCCTCTCCCTCGTGGCGCTCCTTCCCATGGCCTTCGCGCCCGGCCTGTGGTTCGGCGTAAGCGATGCCGGGGCCGACCGACTCTCCGCCGGCATCCGCGCGGCGATGTCGGACTTCGACCTCGTCCTGTTCGACAACCGCGAGCGCACGGCCGCGTTCACCGCCGGGTCGGGCCGGCCAATTCTCGGTCTTCCTCGTCGGAGAGGCGCCGCCCTCTGGAATCGGTGTTCGGACTGGGTTCTCGGCCGCGCCGCCGCAGGCAGCCGGGTTGCCCTCGCCACCTCCCACGAACCCTGCTCCTTGGAGCTGGGCTTTGCGCTGGAGCCTGTCCACGCCAGCGAAGGTGTGGTCCGCCAGCGGAAGACCAAGCGGCTGCTGCCGAGCCGGGTCCAGGACGAGCCCGTCCGGGATGTGCTGCTGGCGCTTCGCCCCGTCCCGGAAGACGGCGCCGCGCAGCGCAAGGTCTTCGATGGCGGCCCGTTCGGAATCCGCGGCCCGTGGAAGCGCGCGAACCGTGGCGGCTACTGGTCCAGACCGGGATGCGCCATCGTCGGGCCGACGCCACGCCTCGGCGCACCCGTCGATGTCCTGCTGGACCTCGGCTGGTACGACCGAAGCGGCACGAACCCCGTCTCCCGCATTCGGATCACGCCTCCCGGCGGGGCCCCTGCCCAGACCATCGACGTTTCGTCCCGCAAGCAGATCGAGCGACTGACGTTTGCCGCCGCGCCCGACGCCGCGCCCGACGCCCCCGCCACGGGTCTCTGGACCATTGAGGGCTCCGCCGTTTTCCGGTCGGCGGAACTTGGCCATTGCCTTCCTTAATGGCGGTCGTGAGGAACACGAGCATTGCAGCATCTCGACGGGAAGGCAGGGGTAGGGCCACGCACACCTCCACCATGGCTCCTCGTCCGATCTCTTCGGCGGCTTCTCGCTGGAAGGCTGGGGGAAGGCCACGAGTAGGGCCACCCTCCAGACGGCCCGCTAGACCTTCGCTGCACCCGCCGGGCGGCTCTTCGTCCACTCCCGGTACCACTCGACGAACGCGGGCAGCCCCACGGAGATGGGCGTCGTCGGGCGGTACCCGAACTTCGCCGACAGCGCGTCGATGTCCGCGTAGGTCGCCGGAACGTCGCCGGGCTGCATCGGCAGCATCTCCATCTTCGGCTCCACGCCGAGCGTGTCGGCGAGAATGCGGATGACCTCCATCAGGTCCTCCGGGTGGTTGTGCCCGATGTTGAAGACCTGGTAGGGGCCGAGCGCCTCGCGCGGGGCCTCCAGGCAGGACGTGACGCCCGAGACGATGTCGGCGATGTAGGTGAAGTCGCGGCGCATCTTCCCGTAGTTGAAGACCTTGATCGGGCGGCCGTGCGCCAGCGCGTCCGTGAAGAGCCAGTACGCCATGTCGGGGCGTCCCCACGGGCCGTACACCGTGAAGAAGCGCAGCCCGACCGTCTGGA
>JAEEGL017145629.1_pt1 | contig 15638 bp, 7 predicted proteins | sample 9134231 | NCBI WGS metagenome assembly JAEEGL01 (sample SAMN16246548, study PRJNA631951) | gut metagenome | biome: gut microbiome; feature: rumen; material: fiber-attached | host: Bos | place: Iran: Karaj | collected 2018-10
ATCGACAGACTCAAAGATCTTATCTCACATGATTTTGCAACCTGCACTTATACAGAAGCTATCGAGCTTCTTAAGAAATCAGGTGAGAATTTTGTATATCCCGTTGAGTGGGGTGTAGACCTTCAGACAGAGCACGAGAGATATATCTCCGAGAAAGTGTTCAAGCGTGCGGTGTTCGTTACTGATTATCCGAAGGAGATCAAGTCATTCTACATGAAGCAGAATGCTGACGGAAAGACCGTTGCGGCAGTTGACCTTCTTGTTCCCGGTGTCGGCGAGATCATCGGCGGAAGTGAGAGAGAAGCTGATTATGACAAACTTGTAGCTGCTATGAACGAGAGAAATATGAACCTTGATCTTTACAGTGATTACCTCGATCTCAGAAAGTTCGGTTCAGTTCCTCACGGCGGATTCGGACTTGGATTTGAGAGACTGATTATGTACGTTACCGGAGTACAGAATATCCGCGACGTTATCCTGTTCCCCCGCACCGTTGGTTCTATCAGATAATACAAGGAGCAAACTACAATGTCAGAAAACATCTACATACCCGAAGGTTATAAATCGGCTCTCTCACTCAGAGAGACACAGCATGCTATTAAATTCATCAAGGATACTTTTCAGCAGACACTTTCATTTGCAGTTACTCTTGACCGCGTAACCGCACCCTTGATCGTCCGCTCCGGAAGCGGTATCAACGACGACCTTAACGGTGTCGAGAGAAAAGTAAATTTTGATATGCTTGCGGATGACGGTGAAGCGGAAGTTGTACAGTCACTTGCAAAGTGGAAGAGAATGGCTCTTTACCGCTACGGATATAATGCTGGTGAAGGTATCTACACCGACATGAACGCTATAAGACGCGACGACAAGATGGACAATGTTCACTCAATCTTCGTAGACCAGTGGGATTGGGAAAAGGTCATCACGAGAGAGCAGAGAAATGTTGAATTTCTTAAGGAGACCGTAAAGTCCATCGTTAAGGCTATCTGCTTTACAAAGAGACAGGTTACTTTAAGATATCCCGAACTTAACAAGTCCATCTGTGAGGATGTATTCTTTATCACCACTCAGGAACTTGAAGATATGTATCCCGGCAAGACCGCAAAAGAGCGCGAAAGACTCATCACCAAGGAATACAAGACAGTATTTCTTATGCAGATCGGTAAGATGCTTAAGAGCGGTGAGCCTCACGACGGACGTGCCCCGGACTATGATGACTGGGAACTCAACGGAGATATCCTTTTCTGGAACGAAGTTCTGGACGATGCTTTCGAGATTTCTTCAATGGGTATCAGAGTAGATGCAACTTCACTTGCAAGCCAGTTAAAGGCTGCAAATGCTGAAGACCGTATGCAGTATGAATATCATAAGATGATCGCAAACGATACACTTCCGCTTACTATAGGCGGTGGTATCGGCCAGTCAAGACTTTGCATGTTCCTTCTCGAGAAGGCTCATATCTGCGAAGTTCAGGCATCCGTATGGCCCGATGAAATGGTTGAAATCTGCGAAAAGAACGGAATGCATTTATTATGATTTTTAATGTGATATTTGATGTCGACGGCACAATCTGGAACTCCACAAATCTCTGCGCAAAAGCATGGAGAAGAGCGGTTGAGGAAACCGGTTATTCAAAGGTGGAAATCACAGGTGAAATGCTGCAAAAAGAGTTCGGACTTCCCATGAACGTGATTGCGGATCATGTTTTTACGGATCTCGATGATCAGACAAAGAAGGATGAACTTCTGAAGCTGTGTTGTAAATATGAGCAGGAAATTTTACATGACAATACCGAAGATATCTCATACAAGGGAATCGTAGAAGCGATTAAAAAACTCTCGGAAGAATATCAGTTATTTATCGTGAGCAACTGTCAGAAGGGCTATATAGAGCTTGTGATGAAAAAGCTTGGTATTTACTGTGAGATAACAGGGCATCTCTGCTTCGGAGAAACGGGTTATCCTTTAAAGGGACAGACACTTCAGGCACTGAAAAATCACTGGATGCTTAGTGGTGACTGTGTCTATATCGGTGATACACTGGGGGATAAAGAAGCTGCCGAATACGCGAGATGTAAATTTATCTATGCCGCATACGGATTCGGAGATCTGCAGGGAGAGAAATACGTAGTAAATTCTCCCGCTGAGATTGCAGAAAAGATTATAGAAATTAACAACGATATGCGATATGGAAGATAAGACGATAGGAAAGGTGAGTCACTTCACCTTTCCTTATTTATGTATTGTATAACGTTTGTCTTCAAGAACATGTGCTGCGGTGTCGAGTTCTTCCTGAGTGTAAAACTCAATCCTCATATTACCGCCCTGGTACTCACTGTTGTGGATGATGCCGATGTTCTTGATGCTTATGCCGCGCGTTGCGAGGAGAGTGGCGATGGTTGCCAACGCTCCGGGCTCATCCGCGATATCAACGAAGAGACGGTAATTAACCTTGATGGGACCACTGCCTACGGTAGTGAAGGAATCCCTGTATTCGCGGGCTGTATCGAAAAGTTCATGTATGTCACTGCCATTATGCTCCGAAAGGGAAGCATCGATTTTCTTAAGTGAATTGATGTAATCCTCGAGGAGCTTTTTTATATTGTCGGTGTTCGTCATGCAGATCTGTTCCCACATGTCCGAAGAAGATGATGCGATTCTTGTGATGTCTTTAAATCCGCCGGCCGCAACAAGCCTCATGATGCCTTCTTCGTTATCCGAATCTTTTACAAGGTTAACAAGAGAAGCTGCAATGACATGAGGAAGATGACTGATTCCCGCAACAATATAGTCATGCTGTTCATAAGTCAGGATTAGGGGGATGGAATCAAATGATTCAACCAGAGCTTTGTACTCATCAACCTTTTCAGCGGGAACTTTATCCGTGGGTGTGATGATGTAGTATGCGTTCTGGAGAATTGATGATTTTGAATTGGTATATCCCACACGTTCACTGCCTGCCATGGGATGGGCTCCGATGAAATTGGCTTCCATATTAAGCCTTTCGGCAGCTTTATGAATACCTGTCTTTACGCTTCCGACATCTGTGATGATGCAGGAAGAGGAGATAATAGGTTTAAGCATCTCAAGGAACTCTTCATTTTTCTGAACGGGCGCACAGAGGAATATAAAATCACATTCCGAAAATGCCTTAAAGCCTTCTTTCTCAAAATCTTCCTGAAATACAGCCTTATTTACAACTCCGTCAGAGAGAGCTTCATCAAGTGAAGCGCGGCTCCTGTTGTACGCGATGATCACAGCGTCCGGCTGCTTTTCTCTGATTGCTCTGGCCACGGAACCACCGATAAGACCGAGACTGATAAAACCATAAGTTGACATAACTCGAATGTTCGCTTTCTTAAGTAAAATTATGTAAACCAAACCGCCCCGTCACACGGTATGTGCATGACGGCGCTTTGCTTTATGTATTGTATAACGCTATATATAGTATAGTCAACACTTTGAAGAAACTAATCAAAACGAACCGTTTTTTCTTAAAATTTGTTGTATTTACGCGGATTTCATTGTATAATGAATACAATTATGCGAATATATGCCCATAACTATATTTTGACAAAACGACCTGAAAAAGAATTGATCTAAGGAGTCTGAAATGAAAGAGTATTACAACCATCACGAAGTAGAACCAAAATGGCAGAAAATCTGGGATGATGAGAGAGCATTCGCGACAAGCGACGACTTTTCAAAGCCGAAGTATTATGCGCTCGTTGAGTTCCCTTATCCTTCGGGACAGGGACTGCATGTAGGTCATCCGAGACCTTATACAGCTCTTGATATCGTGGCCAGAAAGCGCCGCATGCAGGGTTACAATGTTCTCTATCCCATGGGATGGGATGCATTCGGACTTCCTACCGAGAACTATGCGATCAAGAATCACATTCATCCAAAGATCGTTACCAAAAATAATGTGGAGCGTTTCAAGAATCAGCTTCACAGCCTCGGTTATTCCTTCGATTGGGAAAGAGAGATAAATACAACCGATCCCGGATATTATCACTGGACACAGTGGATTTTCCTCAAACTTTTCAATGCGGGACTTGCTTACAAGACTGAGATGCCAATCAACTGGTGTACATCATGTAAGGTCGGCCTGGCAAATGAAGAGGTTGTAAACGGTGTCTGCGAGAGATGCGGAAGCGAAGTAGTCCGCAAGGTAAAGAGCCAGTGGATGCTCAAGATCACAGAGTATGCCGAAAAGCTGATAGAGGGCCTCGACAGCGTTGATTATGTTGAGAGGATCGCAACCCAGCAGAGAAACTGGATCGGAAAGAGCACAGGTGCCGAAGTGCAGTTTGCTCTTACCGGAAAAGAAGATAAGCTTACTGTTTATACCACCAGATGCGATACACTCTTCGGAGCTACATACATGGTAATGAGCCCCGAGCATCCTTATATCGACAAGTATAAGGACAGCATCTCCAACTGGGATGAGGTGTGCGCATACCGTGAGGAAGCATCCAAGAAGTCCGACTTCGAGCGTGCTGAGCTTGCCAAGGATAAGACCGGTGTTGAGCTCAAGGGGCTTACAGCCACCAACCCCGTCACCAACAAAGAGATTCCTATCTGGATATCCGATTATGTACTCATGAGCTACGGAACAGGTGCCATCATGGCGGTTCCCGCACATGATGAGAGAGACTGGGATTTTGCAAAGAAGTTTAATCTTCCCATCATTGAAGTTGTTGCCGGAAGCGATGTTCCTGTCACCGAGAAGGTTTATACCGATGTTGCAACGGGTACGCTCGTTAACTCCGGATTCCTCAACGGCCTTTCCGTTGCAGATGCAAAGGCTAAGATGATCGAGTATCTGGAGAGCAACAAGATCGGATGCGCCAAGACAAATTACAAGCTTCGTGACTGGGTATTCTCACGTCAGAGATACTGGGGAGAGCCTATTCCCATCATCCACTGCGATAAATGCGGATATGTGCCGCTCAAGGAGGAAGAGCTTCCCCTTATGCTTCCCGAGGTAGAAAGCTACATGCCTACCGACAATGGAGAGAGCCCTCTTGCAGCCATGACAGAGTGGGTTAATGTCAAGTGCCCCAAGTGCGGCGGTGATGCAAAGAGAGAGACAGACACCATGCCTCAGTGGGCAGGATCTTCATGGTATTTCCTGCGCTACACAGATCCCAAGAACGATAAGGAACTTGCAAGCAAGGAAGCGCTTAAATACTGGCTTCCTGTTGACTGGTACAACGGAGGAATGGAGCATACCACACTTCACCTTCTGTACTCCAGATTCTGGCACAGATTCCTTTACGATCAGGGTGTGGTTCCCACCAAGGAGCCTTACGCAAAGCGTACAAGCCACGGCATGATCCTGGGCGAAAACGGCGAGAAGATGAGTAAATCCCGCGGAAACGTTGTAAATCCCGACGATATCGTACGCGATTACGGCGCTGATACTCTGCGCACATATGAGATGTTTATCGGCGCATTCGATCAGGCTGCCGCATGGAGTGAGGATGGCGTTAAGGGCTGCAGAAGATTCCTCGAGAGAGTCTGGAAGCTTCAGGAAATTCTTGTTGACGGAGACAAGTACTCCGATGACCTTGAAGCCAAGATGCACCAGACCATCAAGAAGGTATCTAATGATTTTGAGAGCCTTAAGTATAACACCGCGATCGCTGCAATGATGGCTCTTATAAATGAATTTTATAAAAAGGGCAGCGTAAACCGCGCGGAATTCGGAACCCTCTTAAGGCTCCTTACTCCCGTTGCGCCTCACATCACAGAAGAACTCTGGGAGCTGGGCGGATTTGAGGGAAGACTTTACAAGTCAACCTGGCCCGAGTATTCCGAGGAGAAGTGTGTTGAGTCAACAGTGACAATCGCAGTTCAGGTAAACGGAAAGCTTCGTGCTACAATCCAGGCACCCAAGGATGGCGATAAGGACGCAATCATAGCGCAGGCAAAGGAAGCTGCCGCAGAAAAGATTACCGGAAATATCATCAAAGAAATCTACGTTCCCGGTAAGATCGTAAATATAGTTTGTAAGTAATGGCTGGTAAGATTTATATAACCGAAGAAGGAAAAAAGAATAGCAGCTCGTCCGCTAAGAAAAGCGATGCAGCCCGCACATACCGCCGTGCCGACGGGACAACGGTCACGAGGCCGACTGCAGGCAGAGCCAATGCAGGCAGGGGCAGGGATGAGGACGACGAAAAAGAAACAAGCAGCAGGTCCTCAAGAGACAGACAACATGATGAAGAGATAGAGGCATACGCAAGAATAATGCTTCAGAAAAAGGAGCAGAGGCGCAGGATAATACTTATTGCCTGCGCTACGCTTGCTGTATGCGGTATTGGTTTTTTTATCATCAATTCCGTGCTGGATCATAAAAAATCCATCAGCTATCAGGCACTCAGCGGAATAAGGGAGCAGGCAAAAAATGCCGCATCTCAGAACACTCAGACCAAACCTGAAGATGAAGAAGTTGTCGTTCATCTCGACGGAGAGCAGGAAATCCCCGATGTTCTGCCTGAATTCCAGGAGATGCTCAAGAGCAATTCCAAGATTGTCGGATGGATCACGATCGATGATACAAAAATTGATTATCCCGTTGCACAGACAACGGATAATGAGTATTACCTGAATCATGATCTCAATCAGAACGAGGACAGGAACGGCACAATATTCCTCGACACAAACTGTGATATCATCAAACCCAGCACGAATCTGATACTCTACGGACATCACATGCAGAGCGGTAATATGTTCGGAAACCTCGGAAAATACGAGGACGAGAAATATTATGAGAAGCACAAATATATCACTTTCGACACACTTTATGAGCATGGTACATACGAAGTAATGTATGTTTTCCGTTCACATGTGTATGGCGAAAATGAAGTAGTTTTTAAGTATTATCAGTTCATCGACGCGTACAGTGAAGTGGAATTTGATTCCTATATGCAGGAGATGGCCGATATATCGTTCTATGATACAGGAGTGACCGCGACGTTCGGAGACAGGCTGCTCACCCTTTCAACCTGTGATTACCAGGAGAAAGACGGAAGATTTGTGGTTGTGGCGAAAAAGATAAAATAAGGGGTTAATTTATTAAACCGGTATGCCGATATAATGAATGGATTAGATTTAATCCGCCTTTTTGCGTGTTTTAAGAACGGCGAAAAATCGCTGGTGACAGGTCATATTCATGATCATGAGGAGAAATGAAATGATTAAAGAGACAAAAACGGAAAAGAGCACTGTTAAGACTTCGAAAAAGCCTAAAATCAGGCTTAAAAAACAGGTGCGCCGTACAATCGGAGGATTAGCGCTCGCATCAGCGATCGTTGTTGCCGCGATCCCTACGGGAAGCTATAGCGGTGGTCAGGCGGAGGCTGCCAACTCCTGTAACGGAATGAATATAAATGAGTATTATCTCTTAAAGAATTCCGGCGAAGGAACAGCAAGCACCCAGACGCCTATCACCAGGGTTCCGTATATTGAAGCCGGCACTCAGGTCTACAGTACCGGTGGCGGAGAGTTCCAGTTTGTCTATGTTAATCAGGATGGAAAAGATATAGCCGGAGAAGCCAATAAGTTTGCGGTTATTCTTGGATTTAACTCGGGATATTTGAGCGGCGGTGCCCTCGATATCCCTAATACTGTCGATGTCTATAAACAGCTGAACGATAACAACCTGGCACAGGGTAACTGCCTCGTCGGAAAATCAGGTAATTTCCTTTACTATGTTGAGCCGGAGATAACCAACCCCACCGTTACGATCCCGGAAGCCAACTTTACCGGTACAATGGCGGCAACAGAGCCTTTTGCCAATGAAAAATCACAGAACTATCTTGATGCTTATTATGCATATACAGTAGGTGATGAATTATATGAATTGCTCGTAAAATATGACAAATCATACGATTACCTTACCAAAACCCCCAATGTTATAAAAGTTTCAAGCCTCACCATGGTTGAAAATAAGGAGGATACTGCCGATCCGAACAGAGTTACATCCTACACTTACACTTACGAGATAGAGCACTTATACTATAAGCCCTGCCTCTATTCCACAAGGGCTTCATGGGAAAGCCTTGCGGCTGACCAGCTGTTCTGGCACGACACGGTTACAACAGGCTTAACGGCTGCACAGAGATGGAAAAAGGCCGAGGAAGCTGCTTACCAGAAGGTCGAAGGAATTGAAGTAAGATATATCGGAAACCAGTATGTTACATACGATACTACACAGAGCGATTATGTGATCGCTGGCCCCGTTGATGCTTCCCACGGTATATTTGCAGGAGATAAAGGTGCGAATATTACCGATCTGACTACACATGAAAACCTTGCAGGTATCGGAGATTATGCGTTCTATAACTGCGTAGCTCTTAAAAATATCTCCTTTGAAAACGGACTTATCGCGATAGGAAACTATGCATTTGCAGGATGTAAAGCTTTAACTTCTGTAACAATGCCCAGGTCTCCAAAGCTCCAGAATATCGGTGCTTATGCGTTCAAAGACTGCGTCAGTCTGGGCGGATTTTATCTTCCCCACAGCGTCAACTTGCTCTGTGATGGTGTGTTTGAGAATTGTACCGCACTCACTTACATGGATCTGACCGGCGATCTCAGTTCTGCGACAGGAGGCCGTCAGGCTCTGGAATCCGGTGTAACCGCAGGTGCAAGGTCAACTCTCGCAACGATAGGTAACCATATATTCTATGGATGCGGAAGCCTTACCGAAGTAATACTTCCGACCAATTTGGGAGCGGGACAGACCGCCGATTCGCCGAGACATCTCAATATCAATATGTTTGAGGACTGTCCGAATCTTACGAAGATCACAGTCTTAAGTCCGTATGTTGATTTTACAAATGATACCCATACGGGATGTCTTTTCCAAGTTCAGGATGACGATAATAATTCAAGCACCATCTGTTTCCATGACCAGCTTGTAAATCCTGAGTTCTATTTTGAAAGTGTTGATCCGCCTGCAGCCATTCCTCCAAAAACCAATATTGGCGCGCTCCATAAGCTTTGTCAGAATGCTAAAAAAGGAAACGAGTTTGCATATAAATACTTTGATCAGGAACTCTATGAAGTAACCGTAACCGAAAAGGGCAACGGAAAAGCAATATATCAGGTTGACAATACCAATTCGATAGTGGGATTTGATACTATCGAGAGCGCAACAAATCTGGTTAAATCTTTATCGTTCCCCGAGCATTTCGGACCTTACCATATAGAGACCATTCCCGCAAAGAGATTCCAGGACAGATGTACTCTTGAAGAAGTAACTCTTCCCGCAACAATAAACAATATCGGAGCAGAAGCATTCAAGGGATGCCACAGACTCAGCATGGTACGTTTTGAAAACGACCAGGTTGTAATCGGTACAGAAGCATTTAGAACGCAGCAGACCGAGGCTCACAGGGCCGAGTGTCCCGACAATAAGACAGGAAGCCAGTGCCCACCCACCAAGGCTGACGGAGATCCTGAAACTCCGCTTTATTTTGTTACGACGATCGGCTCCGACTCATCTCCGTTTAATTACGCGATGAGCGAAGGCGGCAAATACAATAATAATGCGCAGAACGAATCTTATCCGATCCTGTTCAGCGGATTCCCCTATCTGCTTGAGATTTCCTATAACAAGGAAAAGAATTGTGCTGAACTCGTAAACTTCCCGACCAGCGCTTCCATCATGACATATGCTTCGCCGTCTAATGTATATCTTTCGGATGAAGAAAAAGATGCAATTGATCACTGGAAGAATAACTATTCAGGTACGACTTACGACCTAATGATCGATGATGTTGTTAAAACTCTTACAATACCGAAGGGCGTTAAATCCATAAAAGACGGATTGTTTAATACTAATACCAACAGCGGAGCGATCCGGATGGGAGTCGTATCCGAAGGCCTTACCGAGATCGATGTGGATTATACACCGGCTGCAGCAACTGCATATCAGGAATGTGTAGTTGATACATCGAAGATAGATGTTACATTTACCGGTATTGGAACAGTAGATTCCTCAAAAAGCGATTTTGCCGGATGTACGGGACTTGAGAGACTGGAATTAAAGGGAGACAGCGCAGTAGCGATACCCGATTATGCATTCTATAATTGCACGGGACTTACTGAAGTTGTCATTTCACAGCAGGTTGATTCTATAGGAGAGCAGGCATTCTCTGAATGCGATGCACTCAAGACTGTTGACCTCGCAGGTGTTACCGAGATAAAGAAACATGCTTTCCTTGGAGATGATGTTCTTAATGACGTAACTATCTCAGCTGATACGACTACTTTAGGAAATGCTCCTTTCAGACTCTGCAATGCGCTGAGCAATGTTAAATTTGCCGGCAATACAAATTACACAACTGCCAACGGAATCATATACGGTACAACCCCGGACGGCACCAAGACTTCCATCGTAGAAGTTCTTGCGGGCAGAAGTTCCAAGACATTGCAGTCTTCGGAAGCAGACAGCAATGTAAAAACACTTGCACAGGAATCCTTCGCAGATACCAAGATGCAGATAGTTAATCTTGAGAATTCCAACATCACTTCCGTACCGTCATTTGCTTTTGACAACTGTAATGAACTCGTTTCGGTTTATCTTCCCGACGGATGCCAACTCATTGAGAACCATGCGTTCAGAGCTTCATCTCTGTCAAACCTTACCGTGAACGATCCCGAGCTTGACTGGCAGTCAAACGGACTTGATCTTATTGAGACTACATATGTATTCCCGTCAGGTCCCGATCACGGAACCGGTGAAGATGAGAACGACAAACTTACAGTATTCGCTCCCGCTGCAACAGATGAGAACGGAAACGTTACAGACAAGAGCAAAACTTATACAAGGTTTGAAAATCATAAGTATCTCGTACAGGCACTCGTTCCCATTGTTCACTACTATGTAACATACTGGGATTATGAGACTGCGGATGCGACTAAGCGTACACTCCGTACAACAGAAGAGTACACCGAAGGAGATACCGTAACGGTACTCGATCCTCTGCGTTCGACATCCGAAGGATTTATTTTCAAGAATTACGAGAACAGAGATAATACCGATGAGACCTATTCCTACAGAGATCAGTTTACGATCAACAGCGATCTGGTTCTGAATGCGGTTTATGAAGGTATTACCGAGGAAGTATACACTGCTACATTCATCGATACAGATCCTACAAACGGAACCGATGCCGGCACGCTTGTTACCGGAATAGCAGTTAACCCGACAGTTGATGATGCCGGAAATACTGTTTACGGCATAACACCCGCACTTATAGCAGGAATAGCTCCTACAACCGAAAAGACCGGATATACATTCTCCGGATGGTCACCTCTTGATCCCCGTAACGGTACCACATTTACTCTGGATCAGGTAAATCTTCGCGGAAATGTTATCGAGTTCAGGGCTTTCTATAAGGCTGACAGCGGAAACGGAGGAAATGGTGGAAACGGCGGTAACGGCGGTAACGGCGGAAATACTACACCGGATCCTTCAAATATCGATTACGAGCATGACCCCGATGTCCTTGCGGGAAATGCATTTATCGCATACTATTATGCACCGAACGGCATCGACCTTATAACCAAGATAAAGATTACAAAGGGCGATACTGCTCCCAACGTTGCAAAGCCCGAAGCTTACCAGAAGGGTTATACATGGGATCCCGATCCCACCAAGACCAAGATGGAAGCAAATCACAGCTTCTATCTGATCGCAACGGATGCAGCACTCGAGAAGGATACTTACACTGCAACATATTACTTTACAGATGGTGTAACTGTTTACCAGAAACTCGAGATTGAAAAGGACGGAACACCTCCGGATCTTATGATGCCCGCAGGCTATTATCACTGTGCATGGTCACCTTCTCCTTCATCAACCAAGATGGATAAAGACATGAGATTCACCATGGTTGCGGGACCGAATTATGATCCTACCGCAAATAACGGTGGAACCATTGGAGATTACTACACATGTACCGTTGTAAACGGTTCGGGATCAGGTACTTATGCAGCAGGATCACAGGTAATAATTGTTGCCGATGAAGCACCTGAAGGAAGACAGTTCGGAAGCTGGACCATTTCGCCTGACAATGCGAAGATCGCATCCAAGGGACTTTCGGCAACTGTTATCACAATGCCTTCAGAGAACGTAACTGTAACCGCAAACTATGTCGCAAAGACAAACGGCGGCGGCAACGGAAACGGCGGAAATAATAACGGCGGAACCACACCTACAAATACAAAGACCAGCAGCGGAACTACAGTAGTCATCGACAAGAACGGTCTTTCCAACACCGGTGTTGTATCTGCTACGGTTAACGGATCATCCGACAACTTCACGATCAAGATCACTGAGAACGCAGCCGCTACGGAAGCAGTTCTTAAGGCTCTTATCGCAGAATACGGAAGCATCGACAACATCATCTACTTCCCGATGGATATCTCGCTTTATGACGCATCCGGAGAGAAGAAGATAACCGATACAACAGGACTTACCGTGACAATCACGCTGCCTATTCCCGATTCGCTTCAGCAGTACGGCGGAAACAATAAAGTTGCCGGCGTAGTTACGAATCAGCTCGACGTACTTGCACCTAAGTTTACAACGATCCAGGGAGTACCTTGTGTAACATTCACTTGTACGCACTTCTCACCTTACGTGATCTATGTAAATACCAAGAACATCACCACACTCGGTGATAACGGCGCTGCCGACAATACACCTAAGACCGGCGACGGAATCAAGCCTAAGTGGTTCCTGTCAATCGGACTTGCAGCACTCGGAATATTCCTTTTCCTCTGGAACGGAAACAGGAAGAAGAAAGCGGTTGTAAAGGCATAAGAACCATATGAAAAAAAGAATACGAAAGCTGATCGGGGCGATCCTACTCATATTCGCGCTCGTTGTGATGCAGCTTCCGGCATTCGGCTCGGAGGCTGCAACGACAGAGACGAAGCAGACTGCCGAGTTTGTAGTCGATAAGGACGGCCTCCTGACAAAATACAACGGCTCTTCATCGAGCGTTGTCATACCCGCAAATGTCGTATCAATTGCTACGGACGCTTTTAGGGATAACTCGAAAGTGTCCAGCATTGTGATACCTGATTCCGTAAAAAAGATTGAACCCTATGCTTTCTGGAACTGTTCATCGCTTACGATGGTTTCCATAGGAAGCGGGCTTACGGAGATCGGAGATTTTGTATTTGCGAACTGCAAAAATCTTGCTTCCGTAAAGGTTCCCTCGAATGTAAAAAGAATCGGAATCTGTGCGTTCCAGGATGATATAAGCCTGACCGATATCACGATCCCGATGGAGACGATGGACATCCATAAGACAGCATTCGACGGATGTTATAAACTCGTGATTCACGCTCCCGAAGGTTCGTATCCATGGAAGTATGCTCAGGGATTTTACATCAGACAGCAGGAATTCCCCGAGTACGAGGATGTGTATGATTACAATCCTGAGCCTACGGACACAAATACTACTCCGGCGGACAGTACGGACACACCTGCGGACAACAATGGAAATACTCCGGACGGAGAAAAAACTGACGGGAATACTCAGACGGACGAAAATGGACAGCCCAATGAAGACGGACAGCAGGATGAGAACGGACAGTCGGACGATAATGAACAACCTGCGGACGATTCTTCCGTAGTCATAATCCAAGGTGATGGCGAAGAGGATGAGAACCCTCTTTCAAGCGTTCACATCGTAGGTAATAAAGCAGTATTTTTCATGAACAGCGGAAGCCCTACTGTTTACTATGGTGGAGATGGCGTTGATGTGAATGATACTTCCGACGGATCCGATGATGGAACAGGTTCCGGAGTCGGAGATGATGACGGAATAGGTACCGCAGCAGGAAGTGCTCTTCCGAAATATACGATCGTAGACGGACAGATAGTAGCGGATCAGGCATATTACAACAATAAAGGTCTTTCGTATGTAACTTTACCTGATACGATAAAAGAGATCGGACAGTTTTCATATGCGAGAAGCTCGATAAAATCAATAGTTCTTCCCGAAGGACTTGAGCAGATTTCATACGGAGCGTTTTATCACTGCGATAACCTCGATTATGTTTCGATCCCGAAAACTGTAAAGAAGATAGAACCTAAAGCATTTACATTCACCAAGTGGATGAGTGAATTCGAATCAGGAGCGGGAGATGGAGATTTCCTTATAAGCGGAGATGCTCTTGTCGCATACAGAGGAAATGCTTCAGAAGTTGTAATTCCCGACGGAGTAAGGCTTATAGCTTCACAGGCATTCGCGGATCATTCCGAGATAGAAAACGTTACTTTCCCCGAAAGCGTTGAGTATATCGGAGAAGAGGCTTTTTATAACTGCACTTCACTTTCTTCGATAAATCTCGAGAATACAAAGCTTATCGCTGCGGAAGACAGATCATTTTACAATACAGCACTTAAGAACGCAACACTTCCCGAGACGATAGTAAGCCATGGCATAAACATGTTCGATAACGACTGCGTTATAAGCCAGCTTGGTAACAGCGCAATCGCAATCACACATGAAAATACCGCGGAGAGATTATCGAATTCACAGTACCGCGCAGATGCTTATCAGACAGGCCTTACAGAGGTATCGGTAAGCAAGGGAAATATCGGCGTTAATGTATCCGGTGTTGAGGGCGTGAGCGCATCATTAGAGGGTGCGAGCGAACCGTATTATCTCTACATTACGAGATCTGATGACGCATCAGTTATAGATACCGCAAAGCAGAGAGCTGCGGAGTTCCTGAAAGACAGAGTACTCATCAACGGAGTATATTACAATCTGGAACTTACTGATAAGAGCGGTATTACGATCACCAGGCTTGGACATGCAGCACTTACGATTGCGATACCTGTACCCAATGGAATCGGAGCAGGTCAAAAGCTCACAGTTATGACCGTTGACAGAAACGGACAGCTCGAAGAACTCGACAGTGAGATAGTAAGTTCTGAGGGTACAAATTATATAAGATTCAGGACATATCATTTATCACCTTTCGCGATCTTCGGAACCGGAGAAGCGATCGGAGATGAAGGAATAATCGAAGCTGAAAATGTACTCGAATATTACGGAGCAAATGTACCGAAAGCGGAAGATACTCAAGAAGCTTCAATTACAGAGAATTTCAAAGGTTGGCTGATTTCCAAGAAATGGAATCTGCTCCCTGCGGGACTTCTCTTTATAACCGGTTTGGTTTTGATACTTGTGAAGAAAAAGTCGTAATTTTCACAATTTTACCAAAAAATTACAAAAGATATTTTATTATTATGTGAACTATGCTATAATTTAAGCTGTGAACATGCCTAGTGTTCACAGCTTATTTGTCCCTTTAAAACAGGGTAAATTATTCGTTTTAAAAAACATTTCCGCGACAACGACAGGAGAAGGAACGAAAAATGGATTATCGTCGTAAAAAGATAAGAATAGGAGACCTGCTCATCCAGGCGGGAGCTATCACCGAAGAACAGCTTTCGGATGCGCTTGAAAAACAGCGCGGAACCGGTAAGAAACTCGGTGAATTCCTTGTCGAACAGGGTATTATTTCCGACGAACGACTTGCTCAGGCCTTAAGTGCACAGCTTGGGTATGAGCTTGTTGATCTGCAGAC
>JAEEGL010051681.1_pt1 | contig 15637 bp, 13 predicted proteins | sample 9134231 | NCBI WGS metagenome assembly JAEEGL01 (sample SAMN16246548, study PRJNA631951) | gut metagenome | biome: gut microbiome; feature: rumen; material: fiber-attached | host: Bos | place: Iran: Karaj | collected 2018-10
ATATCTTACAAGCGAATTTGTTTTGGTATCATAAGTATAATAATCAGTTACCCCATTTTCTATATTTGTAGCATGTATAATTGCATAGTCGCTATTAGCTCTTCTTAGTGCTTCAAATTCTGTTTCATCAATTGTTACTGCCGTTTTAGTATAGTCTCTAATAAGTAAGTCCATTTTAAGTGGCATAAGTTTTATTTTATCTAATTCGACTTCAGTATATTTTGTATATTTATTCATAAGTCCATCATAGATAAATAAGGAAGTTTCTCCTTCATCATCTTTAAGACCAACTAATGTATAATTATTTATTTCATTATAGAATGCAGGTACTTTTTGATTATTAATAGTAATTTCCTTTTTTTCATAATTTGCTGGTGATTCTAAATTTGATTCTCTTTTTACAATAACATATTCTTTATCATCTATAGTAACTTTAATTGGATTAGGATCTATAACACTAACTAAAACAACATATTTTTTTGCACTACCGTTTTGAGCGGTAACCGTAATTACAAATTTATTATCACCTTCAGATACTTTAAATGTACCAGTTCCATCTACATCTGATCTAGAATCTTCTGCTTTAGCACTAATTTTAACACTAGTTGTGTTAGCAGCAGCGCTAACTTTGTAACTGGTTGTATTTTTATTAAATGTAGGTGTTAAGGAAAATCCATTAACTGATAAAGATGATAAATTATTGTTTTTAGAAAGAGATGCTATATAATCAGAATGAGTAATAATTTTAATTGTTTTAGAACCTTTTGATACTGAAAGATTTTTTTCAGACCAGTTATATACATCTATACCTTTTACTGAAATAGTAGAACTACCTGTTGCAATAGCCTTAAATTTATATGTATAAGATTTTGCTTTAATTTTTCCATCTCCAAAGTCAGCAACTGAAGTATCACCGGATATTAACTTAAACTTACTAGAATTATAATCAGGTGTCCATTTCCAACTACCTAATGCTTGTGAAGAAGAAATCCTTACTGTTACAGTTACTGTATCACCAACAATTACTTGACTTTTATTTGCAGATACTGAAATGGTTGCACCAGCAGCATAAAGCTTATCTGTTGATATTAGGAATGCAACTGATAGTAAGACTATACTAATAATTTTTTTAATTACTGTATTCATAGAACCTCCTATAACTTAATAGCACCTTTAATATGCTTTTGTATTTTTAGTAAATCTAGTATTGTTACTTTATTATCTAATGATGTGTCTCCCGCAAGTAGGGAAGCACCAGATAATTTTTTTACTCCTTTGATGTGTTTTTGTACCTGTAGCAAGTCTAGTATAGTTATTTTTCCATCTCCAGATACATCACCGATTATTGAAAGAGTAAATGTCTTTGCCTCATTTCCGTCGCTTATTTCAATTACATTAGTTGTAGATAGTGTATCATTATCTTTTAACACATTATTTTCTTGATTTTTAATAACTACATTTTTAGCACCATTTGTAATTAATACATTTTTTATATCACTTGCTTTAGTACCATTTTTAATTCTATATATAAAATTGTCTATTATTTTGTATCCACTATTTGTTACAATATCATCTATTGTTAATTTTATTTCTATTTTTTTAATAGTTATTGTGTATTTTTTTTCTTGTAGAACTTCATTTGTAACAGTTATTGTTATTTGTGTTTCATCATCAGTTAGTTCATATTCACCTGTTCCAGTTAGAGTAGAAGTAGCTACTTTAACTTCTGCTTCTACATTAACTTTATCAGTTTCAAGAGGAACAAAAACTTCATACTCAATAATATCTTCATCAAAAGAAGGAGATAATTCATAATTTCCAACTTTAAGACTTTTTAAATTGTTATTAGTATTTCCACTTCTTGGAAGGGAGGTGTATTCAGGCATATTATTATAAATAGGTATTTCAAAAATAAAAGTTTGATCTAATACAGCTGCCTTTTTATATGAATTATAAGTTTGGTTTCCTTCGGTTGCGGGAGCTTGAATATTTGTCATATATTGATGAGTATACTTAGGAAATTTTGCATTAGGGCCAACATTAAATTTTTGATAATATAAAGTACCTTGTCCCTTATTTACATATCCATTTGCCAAGAAAGAACTTCCTTCAGTGATAGCAGTTTCAATGTTATTCCATTTTTCTCCATCTCTATTTATTAGTTTTGCTGCATATGCAAGTCCCCTTGTAACGGCAGAGTAGTGTACTCCATCAATAGTTACTTCATATGCACCAATATTAAAGAAATTATAGTAACCGCTATATTTTTTACCTTTCCAAGTAAATTCTCCACCACTAGTTGAAGTACTACCATCGGCACCCACTTCGAGCCTAATTCTACTTGCTATATGTACAGGACTGATTTTATTTGTTTTACCAGCATTAAACATTGGAATAGTATATTCATCTGCTCCAAGTTTACCACTTCCAAATATTGATTTAGTTAATGTTGGATATGTTTCTTCTAGTGCATCTTCATATGAAAGATTTTCAAACATAAATAATCTTTGTTCAGTAAGCCAATTTCTTGGATCCATATAAAAAGCAATAACACCTTTATTAACTTTAAACCAAGTTTTTCCTTCAGCAGGTTTAGTTGATGTTCTATAGTTATCATTTTCCGTTTGCATATAACAAAGTCCAGACTCACTTGAAACAGAAGAAGAAAAGTTTAAATTAGTTTTACCTGCTTTAAATATCCAATTAGGGTGCTTTTGATGCATATACGTTAAGTATGGAATATAATCATCTGGAAATCCTTCTGTTTTTAATATTTCAGCATATTCTTCATCTGTTGCAATAACATCTTCTTTTTTTACAATATAGCTTTTATTCATCCATCCAATTGAGCCATTATAATAACTTATTTTATACCAATCCCCTTTAATATCTAATATTGTTACATTAGCCCCAAGGGTTAATCTTTCGATAATGCCATAATTAGTACCAGCACCTTTTCTTACTGCCACATTATTACCGCTTACGCGAGCTGTCCAATCACTAACATTTATTCCATTAAAAGAATTATCAACGAATGTTACATATTGACTACAAACATATGCGTCTTTTTCTTTATAAATTATCTTATACCATTTTGAAGGACACCCATCTCCTTCATATAGAGTTTTATCAACAACTTGAATACTTGTTCCCTTATTTACTGTTGCAATAATAGAACTAGATGTATTAGATTCACTTCTTATTCTAACTGAAGAAGACGTTATTATTGCGTCAAGAGAAGCATATACATGAGGCAGATATAAAAGAAATACGAAAAGAGAAACAATAATAATCTTTTTTTTCATATATACCTCCTCATCATCATTATCACTAATTATTATAACAAAAATCGACTTATTTTTCATTAATTATCAATCTTTTTTTATATATTTTACACATAACAAAAAAACTAGAAATATTACTTAATATGTTTTATAATTATTTTAGGACGTGATAATATGGATTTTGTTATTAATGGTCATAATATATTTGTTATTGTAAGCGTTTGTTTCATAGCATCTGTATTATTTGTTGAAATAATGAGAAGAGTAGCAATATTTTTAAAAGTATTGGATGTCCCAAATGAAAAAAGAAAAATTCAAAAAAAACCAGTTCCTCTTCTAGGCGGTATTGGAATATTTTCTGCTTTTTTACTTGGATATATGTTATTCGCTCCTCAAAATAATTTAATGCTTGCAGTATTAATTGGATCTTTTTTAATAATGTTACTTGGTCTTTTTGATGATATGACTAAATGTAAAACACCTATGCCCAATAAATATAAGGTAGTAGTTCAATTAATAGTGGCTGCAATAGTTGTGTTTTATGGTGGACTTAAACTTACAAGAGTAACATTATTTGGACTTAATATTAATTTTGCAAGTATTCCTGCCTTAAGTGAAATACTTACAATGTTAATAGTTATATCAACCATAAATGCTATTAATCTAATAGATGGGCTAGATGGGTTATGTGCTGGTATTTCTTCAATATATTTTTTAACAATTGCAATAATAGGATTTATACTAAATAAGTTTGGTGGCTTAGATATCATTTTATCTTTAATAATGTTAGGTTCAACACTAGGCTATTTAGTACACAATTTCCCACCTGCAAAAATATATCAGGGAGATGCTGGTAGTACATTTTTAGGATTTATGATTTCAATTATATTCCTACTTGGATTTAAAACTACAACATTAACTTCATTAATTATTCCTTTATTAATACTAGCTATTCCAATTATGGATACATTATTTGCAATTATCAGAAGAAAATTAAAAGGGCAGCCAATAGATCATGCTGATAAAGAACACTTACATCATCAGTTATTAAAACATTTTTCAAAGAAAAGTTCTTTATTAGTTATATATGGAATCAACTTATTTTTTTCAGCAACAACAATTTTTTCTGTATTAGGATATGAAACGGAAGTGATAATTTGTTACGTTGTTCTAATATTTATAGTACTGTTCCTAATATTAAAAACTGATATTATATTTGATAGGTCAAAGAAATAAACTTGAATTTTCAATATTCAAGTTTTTTTAATTGTTGATATAAGTCTTATTATATATTACAATATTAGTGAGGATGTGAGATTACATGAAAGTATGTATACTTGGTAGTGGAGCCTATGGAATTGCTTTATCTAGCATATTAGTTAGTAATAAAAAAGAAGTTATTATGTGGACAATAAACGAAGAAGAGGCAAAATTGCTTGATGAAAAACGTGAAAGTGAAAAGTTAAAGGGCTATAAAATAGATAAGAGTATTAAAATAACAACAGATATGAAAGAATCTGTTATAGGAAGTGATTTAATTGTTATATCAGTTCCTGCTTTTGCATTTGAAAGTACAGTAATTAAATTAAAAAAATACATTAACAAATATCAAAGAGTATTAATTGCAACAAAAGGAATTCAACAAGATACTTGTTTATTTTTAAGTGATGTATTCCATAAATACTTAAAAAATAGCATTGCAGTTATATCAGGTCCTACTTTTGCAGTAGATATAGTTAAAGGTGTACCTATTGGATTTAGTATGGCTACTAAGAGTAAGAAGACTGAGATGTTAATAAGAGAATGTTTTGAAAACAACACTACTAAATTCAGAAGAACTAGAGATATTATTGGAATAGAGATATGTGGAAGTATTAAGAATGTTATGGCTATTGCATCAGGAATGCTTGAAGGAATGGGTGTCACTGATTCTACAAGAGCACTATTTTTAACTGAAAGTATGAATGATATTAAAGAACTTATAGATGCGCTTGGAGGTAAAAAGAAATCTATTTTATCATTCGCAGGATTTGGAGATATTTTAATGACATGTACAAGTACTAACTCAAGAAATTTTAGTTTTGGCTATTTAATTGGTAAAGGTAGTTCTCAAGAAGAAATAGATAATTATTTGAAAACCACAACAGTTGAAGGTATGTATACATTAAAATCAATTCATAAATTGGTTAGACGCAAGAAAGTAAAAATGCCTATTATTAATTTAATTAACGATATAATTAATGGGGTTAAGCCAAAAGAAGAGATGCTAAGATTTTTAATAGAAAAGAAATAATTAAAAAAGTGTTTTTATTATGCTTAAAAATGTGATAAAATGATTTAAGCAATTCAGAAAAGAAGAGGGAAAGTATGTTTAATAAAATTAAGATGTCAATTAAAGATGGTACTTTTTTTGAAAAAGTTAAAAGCAAATTGTGGTTTATTTTTTCTAAATTAATAATACCTTTTATGAAATTATTTTATAAAGTAGATAATCATACTATTTTATTTATAACATTTCAAGGAAACTATAACTGCAATGCAAGAGCTATCGCAGATGAAATAATAAAAGAAAAGTTACCTTATAAAATGTATTGGGCTATTAGAAGAGATAATTATGATCATTTAGACCAATATCCTAAAGAGTTAGAAACTGTTAAAAGAGACTCATTTAAATTTCATAAAGCATTATTAACATCTAAAATAATAGTTGATAATTCCACCGGCTTTGCTTTTATGAAATTAAAGAAGAGAAAAGGACAAGTAATCCTTCAAACTTGGCATGGTTCAATGGGATTCAAAAGATTAGATCCAGCTTCAGTTAGTGATAAAAATTGGGTTAAAAAGGCCGCAATATTAGGTGAAATAACAGATTATTGTATTACAAATAGTAAATTTGAAGAAGATGTTTTCAGAGAGAGTTACTGGCCAAAAACATCATTTCTAAAATATGGTCATTGTAGAAATGATATGTTATTCAATAAAGATGATATTAAAAAGTATTCCAAAATAGTTAGAGATAAATATGGAATAGATAAATCTACTAAGATAGCATTATATGCTCCAACTTTTAGAGATAACTATTCTTTTGAATCATATGATTTAGATTACAATATGCTAAGAGAGGCACTTGAAAAAAGATTTGGTGGTAAATGGTGCGTTCTTGTAAGATTCCATTTTAGATTAAGAGATTTTAAAGTACCACAAAAATATATTAACAATGTAATAAATGCTACCGATTATAATGATATGCAAGAATTATTATGCGCAAGTGATATAGGTATTACCGATTATTCCAGTTGGTTGTGTGATTATGTATTAACTGGAAAACCAGGTTTTTTGTATGCTAGTGATATAAAAAAATATATTGATGATGAGAGAGGATTTTACTATCCACTTAGTTCAACTCCTTTCCCAGTTGCAGAAAATAACAAAATGTTGTATAATAACGTAATTAATTTTGATGAGGGGAAGTATAAGGAAGAAGTAAAAAGCTTCTTAAAAAGACTTGGATGCTATGAAAATGGAGATGCATCTAAAAAGGTAGTTGAAAAAATTAAAGAAATAAGTAAATCAAATTAAGGGGGGTTTATGGAAAATATAGCTATTATCTTTGCTGGTGGCGTTGGGCAAAGAATGGGATCAAATATTCCTAAGCAATTTTTAAATGTATATGGTAAGCCAATTATCATACATACATTAGAAAAGTTTCAATATCATGATAGAATCGATAAAATATATGTTGCATGTAAAGAAGATTTAATACCAACATTTGTTGAAATGGTTAAGAAATATAATATTACTAAAATACCTGTTAACGGAATAGTCGCAGGTGGCAAAACAGGTCAAGATTCAATATATAATGCATTAAGTGCATGCGCCAAAGAGAATCCTAGAGATTCAATTGTTTTGATACATGATGGAGTAAGACCATTAATTACATATGATGTAATAAGTAGAAATATAGACAGTGTTCAAAAATATGGTTCTGCTATAACATGTACCGCATGTTATGAAACACCTGTTATTAGTTATGATGGAACAAATGTGGATGAACTTCCAAAAAGAAAATATGTATATACTGCTCAAGCTCCACAAAGTTTTCATTTGGGCGATATTCTAGATATACATAATAAGGTGAGAAGAGAAAATCCTAATTATACAGATATTGTTGATTCATGTACTCTAATGGAAAAAAATGGGTTTAACGTAAGATTAATCGAAGGAAATAGAGGTAATATAAAAGTTACAACTCCTGAAGATTATATAGATTTATTATCAAGATTATCTGCAGAAGATCAAAAACAAATATTTGAATTATATAGAGATAATACTGAAGATAAACCTATTTCATTAAGGAGGAAGCAATGAATAATATATTAAGAGAAGATGCTTTACAGATAATTGAAGAAAATAAAGGGTTAGAAGAACTTAGAAATTCTAGTTTTTTAATAACTGGTGCTAGTGGAATGGTAGGTATTTACTTTTTAAATACTTTATTAACATTAAATGAAGAATATAATTACAATATTGATATAAATGTTCTTGTTAGAAATAGAAATAAACTTCCAGAGTATGTACTTGGAAATCCTAATGTAACTATTTTAGAGCAAGATGTAATTAATCCTATTGATTTAGATAAACATGTTGATTATATAGTTCATGCTGCTGGACCAGCTAGTCCATTAATTATGAAAGAAAAACCTGTAGAAACTAATTTTGCAAATACTATTGGTACCGCTAATACTTTATTATTTGCAAAGAAAACTAATGCTAAAGGTTATCTATTTATATCATCAAGAGAAATATATGGTCAACCAAATGAAGGGCAAGAATTATTTTATGAAGACGGGCCTTTAGGTCAAGTGGATCCATTAGTTCCTAGAAATGGTTATGCTGAAGGAAAAAAAGCTGCTGAAAATATGTGTGCAGGTTTTAGAGATGAATATGGTCTTAATACTAAGGCTGTTAGACTTGCTCATACATATGGGCCTGGTATGTCTATATATGATGGAAGAGTTCAAGCAGATTTTTTGAAAAATGTTGTTAACAATGAAAATATTGTTTTAAAAAGTAAGGGAGAAGCAGTAAGAACATACACTTATATTAGTGATGCAGTTAGTGCTATGTTCAATGTATTATTACATGGAAAAGATATGGTATATAATATAGCAGATGAAAACTGCAAAACCTCTATACGTGAACTTGCAGAAACTTTAGTTTCTATTTATCCTGAGAGAGATTTAAAATTGATATTCGATGTAAAAGAGGATACAAATAAAAAAGGATGTGCAGCTTTTACACTTGGTATTTTATCAACAGATAAAATAAGAAAAGAATTAGGATGGAATCCTAAATATTCAATATTTGAAGGCTTTAAAAGAACAATAGAATATATCGAAAGTCAAATGAGAAAAGATAAACCATTAACATTAAAAAAAGTACAATAGATGTACTTTTTCTTCATATTGGTGGTAAAATAAACTAAGAGGTGTTATGTGAAATATATCTTAATTAAAATAGCAATCTTTATATTAAATGTAATTTATTTCTTTTTTAAGTTATTTAGGACTAAAAACAAAGTTACTATGATAAGTAGACAATCAAATAATATGTCTATTGATTTTAATATATTAAAGGAAGAAATTGAGAGGCATAAAAAATATAAAGTGGTAATTCTTTGCAAAAAATTAGAAGGAAAAGAAAATGCTAAGTTATTTGATTTAATAAAATATGGATTTCACATTTTAAGACAGATGTATGAAATAGCTACATCTAGGGCAGTAATATTAGATTCTTATTGTATAGCAATAAGTATATTGAAACATAAGAAAAACTTAAAAGTTATTCAAATGTGGCATTCTATTGGTACTATGAAAAAATTTGGATATGATATTCTTGATCAAGAAGAAGGTAATAGTAGCAAAATGGCACATATATTAAAGATGCATAAAAACTATACATATGTATTATGTGCAGGTGAGGGATACAAGCATGATTTGGCTAGGCAATTTAATTGTGATGACAATATAATTAAAATAATTCCTCTCCCAAGATTAGATTTATTTTCAAATAAAGAATATGTTAAAAATACGAAAGAAAAAATATATAAAAAATATCCTAAACTAAAAAGAAAAAAGAATATTATATATGTTCCAACATTCAGAAAAGATGAAACAGCATTCCAAGAGCATATAAATAAACTAATAAGTTTAGTTGATTATGAAAAGTATAATCTTATAATTAAATTACATTTTTTATCTGATGTTAAAATAGACAACAAAAATGTTGTTTTGGCTCCAGAATTCAATTCTATGGAAATGGTATTTGTATCTGACTATGTAATTACTGATTATTCATGTATATTATATGAAGCGGGATTTGTAAATAAAGCACTGTACTTTGATGCTTTTGATTATGATGAGTATAATAAAAATAGAAGCTTAAATATAGATTATTTTGCAGATTTACCTGGAATTGTTTCAAAGAATATTAATATAATAATAAAATCAATTGAAAATGAAAAATATGATTATACTAAAATGAAAAAATTTATAAATAAATATATTAATTATCATGGAAATTCTGCTAAAGAAATATATAAATTGATAGAGGGAAAGTATGAATAATAAAGTTAGTAAAAGAATAGATTGGATTGATACATTAAGAGGAATAGCTATGTTTTTTGTAATATGGGGACATAGTCAAAAAAACAAAACATTTATTAGAAAATACATATATTCTTTTCATATGCCACTTTTTTTCTTTATAAGTGGTCTTACATTTGGAAATTCTGACAAACTTCCATTTAAAGAATTTCTTAAAAAGAAAATAAAGGGATTATTTATACCATATATTGTATTAAATATAGTTTGTTATTTTGCAGATATTGTAATGTATTACTTACATATTATACCTAAGTTTAGTTATATAAAATATATTCTTGGAACAATGTATGCAAGTAATAGAATACTGCCTATACCTTGTGGTCCATCTTGGTTTTTATTGTCACTATTACTTGTTGATATTATTTTCTATTTCTTTAAGAAGAATTGCAAAACTGATTTTGAACTTGGTATTGTTTGTTCAATTTGTGGAATTATTAGTTATGTAAACAGCATCTCTGGTTATCAAATCAGAGGGCCTTGGCACATAGAAGCAGTTTTTACTGGAATAGTATTTTATTATATTGGTTATTTATTTATGAAACATATTAATAAATTTGACTTTATTCTTAAAGACAAATGGAGAATGTTTTTCTATGGACTTCTACTTGGCATGTTAGGATTTGCTGGTCAATATATTAATAGACGTGTAAGTATGGACGGAAATTTATATGGTTCAATATTTTTATTCTATTTTAATAGTTTATGTAGTATTTCAGGATTAATATTATTTGTTAATTTATTTTTGAAAAAATCATTTGTTTTTAAAGATGTAGGGAAGAAGACAACGTTCTTATTAGGATATCATAATCTTTTTATATTAACGCTTAAACATTATTGGCCATTATTTGATAGTGGCAACTTGAATATGTTTGTTTGTGCTTTAATAGTGTTTATAGTCACATACCTATTGTCATTTCCGGTATATAAATTTCTTCCATTTTTAGCAGGTAAGTTTAAACATATTCCTGTGATTGATGATAAGTAATTTTTATGGTAAAATTAATATTGCTTAAGGAGTAATTATGAAAAGATTTATAAATGATATAAAAAAATATAAGAATTATATTTTATACGCAACATGGGCTGAATTAAAAACTGAAGTTATTAATTCTTATTTGGGGTGGGCTTGGATGATTTTAGAGCCTCTTGCTTTCATGTTAATATATGTTTTTATTGCAGGAATTATTTTTAAATCTCAAGTACAATATTTCCCAGTATTTGTTTTTATCGGATTATCTATTTGGAATTTCTTTAACAAAAATGTAGTTGCTTCTGTAAAATTGGTTTCTATGAATAGAGATACAGTTACAAAGGTATATTTACCTAAATTTGTATTACTATTCGTAAAAATGGGAGTTAATTTCTTTAAAATGATGGTATCATTTTTAATGGTTGCAATATTTATGGTAATTTACAAGGTACCTGTTACATGGAACGTGTTATGGTTTTTACCAATTCTTATAACAGTTGTTGTGCTTACTTTTGGAGTATGTACCATAATGTTACACTTTGGTGTATTTGCTGAAGATCTTACTAATTTAACTAATATATTTTTAAGAATGTTATTTTATATGACAGGTGTTTTCTATGATTTAAGTAGTAAAATTCATAATGCAACATATAGAACACTATTGCTTGATTTAAATCCGCTTGCAAACGTTATTTATAATATGAGAAATGTACTTATATATAGCCATGGACCAATAGGGATGTGGACTCTTATTTGGTTCTTTATTGGCGTATTATTAAGTATTCTTGGTATTCATACAATTTATAAGTATGAAAATACATATGTAAAGGTGATGAGATAATGAGTAAGAAAGAAATAGCAATTAGTGTTAATGATTTGCATGTGTATTATAGAGACATGAATAGATTTTCTCTTAAAAAGGGATTAAAAGCAAAAGGTACTGGTAAAATATTTAAAGCGATAAAAGGGGTATCTTTTGAAATCCCTAAAGGCCAAATACTTGGTATATGTGGAAAAAATGGAAGTGGTAAGTCAACTCTTTTAAGAGCTATATCTGGAATATTTTCTCCTGATTCAGGTAGTATAAATCTTCATGGTAATTCAGTATCATTGCTATCTATTGGTGTAGGCTTTCAAAAACAACTAACTGGATATGAAAATATATATTTATCTGGTATGCTCCTTGGATATGATAAAAAAGATATAGATAAGAAAGTAGATAGTATTGTAGAATTTTCTGAGTTAGGAGATGCTATATATAAACCAGTGCGTAGTTATTCAAGTGGAATGTATTCTAAATTAGCTTTTTCAATAACTGCTATACTAGAAACTGATATTATTCTTATAGATGAAGTTCTAAGTGTTGGGGATGTTCATTTTAAAGAGAAAAGTTATAACAAAATGAAAGAATTAATTAGTGATGAAACTAGAACAGTTGTAATTGTTTCCCATAGTACTAATACTATTGTAGAACTTTGTGATAGAGTAATTTGGCTAAATGATGGGGTCATTAAAGATGAAGGAGACCCTAAAAAAATAATGACTAAGTATGAAGAATTTATGCGTGAGGAGGCATAATACAAAACAATTGTTTTAAAAACAGCCTTATTTAATTTGAAAATAAATAATTATAATATTATTGAAATGGATTTGAAAAATATTAATTCTGATAAAATAAAAAATGCAGATATTATTATATTTCCCGGAGGAGGATTATTTGGAATTAGTTACTTAGATTTTGCAAAATATTTAGGTGCAATAACTGAACTTGCAGATAAGAAAAAGATACCAGTAATTTTCTCTTCTGTTGGGGTTAATAATATGTCTTATACTGATGAACATTATGATATTATTAAAAACATACTAGAAAGGAAATGTGTTAAATATATATCTGTTAGAGAAAATTTAGATTTCTTTAAAAAGTTTATTCCTAAAAGTAAAAATAGAAACCTTGAATTAGTGTGTGATCCTGCCGTATGGACAAAATATGTTTATCATTTATCCAAATTGAATGGTAAAAAGAAATGCGTGGGAATAAATGTTGTTAGAGGTGGATTGTTTAAATCTAATGATAAGAATTGGGTTATGCAAGATATGTTTAATTACTTGAATGAAGTAAGAGAAATACTTGATAATATGAATTTAGATTATAAATTTTATACTAATGGAAGTTTTTTAGATGACAATGCTATGCAAGCATACAAAGAAAAATATGGAATACCAAACGATAAATTTTTAAGAGTAAATACTACTAATGAATTTGTAAATGTTGTATCCAGTTTTGATGCTACTATTTGCATTAGAATGCATTCATCAATTGTATCATATGCATTAGATACGCCATCTATCAATATTATTTGGAATGATAAATTAAAATTTTTTTATGAAAATATTGGCTACAAAGATAGGGCATTAGAATTAAATGATTTGAGTAAAGAATTATTAGAAACTAAAATAAGTGAAATAATTAATGATAAAAAATATAAATCAGATGAGAAATATTTAATGAGTGTATATAATTTTATATATAAAGTCTTATCTAATATTAGTGGTTCAAATCAAAAGTGTTTTAATTTTAATAATGTCGTTAACTATTTAAATAAAATTGATGTTTCTCATGATGAAGATTTATTGGATTTGAATTTTAAAATAGATAAAGCAGAGATAAGATATCTTTCATTATTTAATAAGGATTTAGAAAAAGCAAAAAGAATTAAGAGTCTCGAAAGAACTCCTTTAGGATTAATAATAAAAGTATTTAGAAAGCTATTTAAAAAGAATTAATAGAACATTAATAATAATTAATGTTTTATTGTGTAAAAAAGTGTATAGTTGATTGTAAATATATTATATATGTAATAATATATTTAAAAGGTGGAAGAAATGATTTATGATATTATTGTAATTGGAGCTGGGCCAGCTGGTAGCACATTTGCACGAGAAGTAAAAAATAAAAAGATACTATTAATTGATAATCAAAATGAGAGCAATAAAAAGCCTTGTGGAGGATTGCTCGCACCTGATGCTCAAAAAGAATTTGCTCACTATAATATAGTGCTTCCAAAAGAAGTATTAGTAAGCCCACAAATATTTTCTGTTAAAACTATTGATTTAAATACTAATTTAATTAAATATTATCAAAGATATTATTTAAATATGAACAGATTCTTATTTGACAAATATTTAATTTCATTAATTTCTAATAATGTAAATGTAATAAATGGTAGGTGTATAGACGTTGTAAAAGAAGGCAATGGGTTTACAGTCAGTGTTTCATCTAACCAAAAATTAAAAAAATATAAATCTAAATATGTTGTTGGTGCCGATGGTTGTGCATCAATTGTTAGAAAGAAATTCTATAAAGACAAGATAATGAAATATATAGCAATACAAGAGTGGTATAAATGTGACGACATAAGCAATTCATATTATTCTTGTATATTTGATAAAAAAACCTCTAGTAGTTGTTCATGGATGATTCATAAAGATAAATATTTAATATATGGTGGCGCTTTTGATATTAAAAATGCAAGAGAAAGATTTGAATTACAAAAATCCAAATTAGAACAAAGACTTAATTTAGATTTATCTAATGTATATAAAAAAGAATCTTGCCTTGTTTATAGACCGAAGCATTTTTGTGATTTTGTAACTGGCAAGAATGGAGCATACTTAATTGGTGAAGCGGCTGGATTTATAAGTCCTAGTTCTTTAGAAGGCATAAGTAGTGCTTTTATTAGCGCAGATATGCTTGCAAATATATTTAATAAAAATGATAATACAAAAAAAATAACAATAAAGTATAGGTCTAAAACTATTAAATTGAAAATTAAATTGATAATAAAAACAATTAAAAGATGGTTTATGTATACTCAGTTTACTAGGTATATAATTATGAAACTAAATATTGGGTGTGTAAAAGTTAAAAAATAAATGATATACTTATAAAGGTGATGAAATGAACATATATGATTTTGACAATACTATATATAATGGAGATACTAATACTGATATAATCAAGTATTCTTTTATTAGGCATCCATTTAGCGTTTCTGAATCACTCATAAAAACTGCATTTTTATATAGAAAATATAAAAGAAAAGAAATACCATTTCAAAATGTTAAAGAAGTTATGCTATCATTTCTTTTTAAAATTAAAGATTTAGATTGTTATTTAGAAACATTTGTAAGTAAGCATATGAATAAAATAAAACCATGGTATTATGAAAAACAAAAAGAAAATGATACTATAATAAGTGCTTCATATGAAATATGGATATCTAAATTTTGTAGAAATTTAAATATTAAAAATGTTATTGCTACTAAAACAAATAAAGAGGGAAAGATTATTGGTAAGAATTGTAAAGGTGAGGAAAAGATTAAAGCGTTCAAGAAATTATTTCCAAACATAAAAGTAGATAATGCTTATAGTGATTCTCATGTGGATATACCTATGTTAGAATATTCAAAAAAGTCATATGTTGTTGAAGGTAATGATTTAATTCCATATAAAAAAGATTATAAATTTAAAAAATAGTGTGTTAACCAAAAATGGTTGACATATTATTTTTTTTATAGTATATTATTAAACGTTAAGGAGGAAAAAATGGCAGTTAAAATTAGACTTAAAAGAATGGGAGCAACTAAAAGACCTTATTACCGTTTAGTAGTAGCTGATTCAAGAGCTAAAAGAGATGGTAATGTTATTGAATCTATAG
>JAEEGL010894212.1_pt1 | contig 15637 bp, 13 predicted proteins | sample 9134231 | NCBI WGS metagenome assembly JAEEGL01 (sample SAMN16246548, study PRJNA631951) | gut metagenome | biome: gut microbiome; feature: rumen; material: fiber-attached | host: Bos | place: Iran: Karaj | collected 2018-10
GAAGGACGCCGCTGCGGGCGCACTGCCGCTTAAACCGTTTGAGCGCACTTTCCAGGGACTCATTTTCGCGGATACGAACCTCGGACACTGTTATCCCTCCCCTCGCTCATTCACGCCTTGCCAGCAGCCGACCACACGGACAGACGGGCAAAACCATGTATGTATTATACTGCGATTGAAACCATCAGTCAACGCTTTTTGGAAAAATAAGGGATGCGGACACAGAAAATCAAGCCATTTGATCAGACATCTGACGGCCGCCAAGAATGTGAAAATGAAGGTGCGGAACAGACTGGCAGGCATCCGGTCCGCAGTTTGAAATCATGCGGAAACCGTTATCCAGTGAGGCGTCTGCAGCAATCTGTTTTACAGCATGGAGACAAGCTGCGATTTCATCATCGCCAAGCTGATCGATCTCGGAAACAGAAGCAACATGCTTTTTGGGGACGACCAGAACATGAAAAGGAGCCTGGGGATTAATATCCCTGAAAGCGTAGACCTTTTCATTCTCATATACTTTGGTGGAAGGGATTTCCCCCCGTATGATTCTGCAGAAAAGACAGTTGTTCATTTTTGATTTCCTCCGTTTTCTAAGAATTTATATCATCACTCCGCCAAGAACATGGGGAGAGACAGACAGGATGCGTACACGTACCGGTTCTCCGGAAACACAGACAGCTTCCGGATTCAGCCGTATACGGAGGTATTCGGGAGAATAACCTTCCCAGCAGTCGTTCACCTGCTCTTCAGGCAGGAGTACGGTTTCACGACCGATCCACCGCCTTTGATAACAAAGGGCGACTTCTTTGCCGAGAGCGATCAGCTCTCTGGAACGGGCCTGTTTCAGGCTGTCAGAGAGCTGTCCGGGCATTTCAGAAGCAGGAGTACCGGGACGCGGTGAAAAAGGGAATACATGAATGCGTGAAAAGCCAACTTTCCGGATCATCTCGCGGGTTTCATTGAATTCTTCATCAGTTTCACCAGGGAAACCGGTCAGGATATCTGTTGTAAAGGCTGCGTCGGGGAAAACGGAACGCAGATGATCCACTGCTTCGAGATAACCGGCTGAAAGATACTGCCTGCGCATCCGGCGAAGAACACTGTCACTGCCGGACTGAAGGGCAAGATGGAACTGCGGGCAGATCTTGTGAAAACCGGAAAGAGCAGAAGCAAAAGATTCCGTTGCGATGCCCGGTTCAAGCGAACCGAGACGGACACGAAGGATTCCATCTGTACGCTCAAGGATTTCAAGAACGTCCAGCAGAGAACGCCGTGGATTGAAATCTTTTCCGTAAGAGGACAGGTGAATGCCGGTAAGGACAATTTCCCTGTAACCTGCATTGGCAAGACGAAATGCTTCTGCGGAAATATCTTCAGGAGAACGGGATCGTATGGGACCGCGAACTGAGGGAATGACACAATAGGAACAACGATTGCCGCATCCTTCCTGAATTTTCAGCACGGCACGTGTGTGTTCCTGGCAGCCGGTCACATGCAGTGATTCATAAACCATGTTTTCTGAAACAGGCTCAACTGCGGACAAGGGATGACCAGTGACCAGCACTTCATTCAAAAGAGAGACGATCCGGCTGCGGAACTGGGTGCCTATTACCAGATCGGCACCGGCAGACAGCAGGTCTGCGCCCCTGAGCTGGGCGAGACATCCGCAAAGGATCAGAGTACATTCCGGATGCTCACGCTTCAGCTTTCTTGTAAGCTGGAGACTTTTTTTGTCTCCGGTTCCGGTGACTGTGCATGTATTGATGAGGTAAATGTCAGCAGGACCGGGAAAGGGTACTGTTCTGAAACCTGCGGATGAAAGGAGCTCTTCCATGGCCTGGGTATCATACTGATTCACTTTGCAGCCCAGGGTATGATATGCTACAGTCGCCATAACGCATTTACTCCATTTCACCGTATAATGCAGAAAAAACGCTGAGTGATGCCAAACCGGCAGTTTCTGTGCGCAGGATCCGTTTGCCGAGCGTGACCGGTTCAGCACCATATCCTGACAGGACGGTCATCTCCTCCGTGGAGATCCCGCCTTCCGGCCCGATGACAATCCCAAGAGAGGAGACGGAAGGATGCCGCTTAACAAAAGAGAGAGGCCCTCCATCCGGACATTCCTCCCATGGAACAGCTACCTGGTCGAGTGGGGAAAAAAGGCTGCACATATCGCTGACGGAAACGGGAAGAGTTACTTCCGGGATCCTGCAGCGGCCGGATTGCTTGCCGGCTTCACGTGCAATTTTCTGCCATCGCTCCTGTCTTTTCAGAGCGTCTTTTGCAGCCAGGCGGACAATACACCTGGAAAAGAAGACAGGAACAATACGCACAGCACCGAGTTCTGTGGCTTTCTGAACGATCCAGTCCATTTTATCCCCTTTGGGAAGCCCCTGAAAAAGTGTGAAAGAAACTGAAGGCTCAGTGGAAGGAAGAAGGCTGACAGGCAGAAATTCTGTCCGATCACCGGCTGTGCTTTTGACGGCTGCAAGGAACCGCTGACCTCCTGAAATGATCTCGGCGCAGTCGCCCTGCTGCATGCGCAGAACTCTCACAGCATGAACAGTATCCTCAACATTCAGGAAAAAGCATCTTTCATCTGACAGCATCGGATCTGCATAAAAACGATGCATCAGTCATTCCTCCTCGAAAGAAAAGCTGTCCATTCTCCCCGATGCTCTGTTTTCACGATCTCATAGCCCGCCTCAAGGAGAGCACTGCGAACTTCCTCAGTCCGCTCCCGTACAATCCCGGAACAGATAAACAATCCGCCTGACACTATATGGGCTTTCAGGGGTGCGGCAAACGAGATAATGATATCAGAAATAATGTTTGCGACACAGATATCGCAGGTTTCCGCGGTTGCTTTCAAAAGATCGCCTTCCTGCACCGTAACAACCGACTCAACATGGTTGTGCGCGACATTTTCGGAAGCAACCCGTACGGCATCCGGATCAATATCCACGGCAAGAACATGTCCGGCGCCAAGCAGTGAAGCAGCAATGGCCAGGATACCGCTTCCGGTACCGACGTCTATTACCCGTTCTCCGCCCCGGATGACTTCTTCCAGAAAGGAGATACACATACCGGTGGTTTCGTGTGTTCCGCTTCCGAATGCCATGCCAGGATCGATTTCAATGATCCGGTCGCCGGGAGCGGGATTAAAGGATTCCCAGGTGGGCTTGATTACGAGATGGGATCCGGCATAAAACGGTTTATAGTATTTTTTCCATACTTCAGCCCAGGCGTCCTCAGAAACCGTCTGAGTATCAGCCAGCAGCGCACCGTACAGCGGCTGCTCTTTTCGCATGGCATCAAGACGTTCCTTCAGGTTTTGAAGAATCCCCGGGAAGGCATCATCCGGTTCAAACCAGGCATGAACGAGTACGTCTTCAGGCATAGCTTCCAGAAGCTTTGGATCAATGATCTCCCAGATACCATGAGGCTTTGAAGGGTCAGGTATATCCGCGCGGTCTTCGATCATCGTTCCGGAAGCGCCGAGTTCCATCAGAATATCAGATACCCATTCCGAGCCGGCAGTCGTCGTGTGAATGATTAGCTCGATCCAGTTCATGTGTTTCAACCTCCCCGGTTATAAGATCAGTGTGTGGAGAATGATTCGATCCCGCGCAGCAGCTCAAATTCCCGGATGTCCCGGCAAGTGGTATACATTTCACGGGAGATGACATTTCCTGTGCGGAAATACAGGCAGACAAAAGGACAGTCTGTACAGAACTGGTACTGGATATCCATCAGTTTCTGCCTGAAATCCTCGTAAGAAGTCTGCTTGCGAAGGCCGGTGAACAGGTCATCCATTTTGCTGCTTTTATACCGGCAGTAATTTCCGCTTTTTACATTTGCAGACATAAGCATGAAGCCGCAATCCGGCGTCACATCCATGGAAAACGCGATCAGGGCAAGATCAAAACTTCCGCTTTTGAGCTTGTCCTGCAGGCCGCTCATGGTCATGGCCGTAATCTTGCATTCAATGCCGACTTCCGCAAGCGCAGAAGCAATAATGTTTGCGGCTTCTTCCCTGACACTGTTATCAGGTTCTTCGTAGTAATAAAACCTGAGGTGGAGGTTTTTCAGATCGCCGTTGGCATCAACACGGTCAAGAACACCATTGTCATCTGAATCCTCCCATCCGGCTTCAGCAAGAAGCCGCCTGGCTTCCTCAACATCAAGCGTAAAAGAGGAATCAAGACTGTCATTATACATCCATGTGCCCGGATAAAAAGGGAAATTGGTCGGAACTGCAAGACCGAGGTAAGCAGTGGAGATGAGTTTGTTCTTATCGATCAGGCAGCGGATCGCTTTACGGACTTCCGGGGTCAGTTCGGAAGCATTATTGTTCATATAGAGACATTCCAGCTGGTTAGTCCGATAAGACATCGTAAGGGAGTTGGTTCCGGTTTTATGCTGAGCGCCGGCAACAGAACGGGTAAAACAAGCCTGTACCTGTGCAAATTCATAGCTCTCAACAACAGCTCCCGGGGTGTTTTTGAACTCGAACAGAATCTCTTTTACCTGCGGCTGTGCCTTCCACCAATTCGTATTGGCGGAAAGCCACATGCGTTCACCGGCATGGAATTCCGTAATGACATAGGGTCCGGATCCGGGAGGATTATCACTCGACACACGATCCGCGGGAACTACGGGAAATGTCATCTGAAAGAGCAGACCGTAATAGGCACGTGATCCGTCAGTTTTAATAACGACAGTATAATCGTCCTTTGCGGATATTGAATCAATAAATCTGTTCAGATTCTGATAATATCCGTGGTCTGCTATGTTTTCATCCTTTGCTCTTGCAAGGATATACTCTGCAGAAGCGACGACATCCTGCGCTGTGAGAGGAGTTCCGTCTGAGAAACGCACATCCTGGCGGAGATAGAACGTCCAGGTTCTTCCGGAGGCGGATTCTTCCCAGCTTTCAGCCAGACATGGCTGCGGAAGGTAATCATCGTCGAGGGTGACCAGAGATTCATATACGGCATTGTATGCGGACAGGATATCATACTCAACAGGTTCAAAGGGTCTGATCATCAGTGTTTTGGAAGACTGGACGGAAATTGTGATACTGTCACCAATCTCCGCCGAGGCCGGGATCAGCACTGTCAGGACCAGCAGAATACTGATCCACAGAGAAATACTTCTCCTTATAGATTCCATAGTCTCTTGTAACCCTCCCTGCATATTTTTTTGTCGGACCATCCGGCAATGATGAAAGTGACAGCGTATATCCGTTTTCACTGAGGTTCGGATCAGACAGCCAGACTTTCACCTGGCCCTGACCGGCATGGTAGGCGGCAGTGACGGCGACAGGATCCCCGAGAAACAGCCGGCTCAGATAGTTCAGATACCAGCAGCCGAAACGGATATTGGATTCAGGGTCATACATACGTTCAAAAGCAAAACCACTTACCTGCAGTTTTCCTGCAATCCATTCAGCGGTGTCCGGCATCAGCTGCATCAGTCCGCGCGCTCCGACCCCCGATTCTGCGTGTGGCTGGAAAGAACTTTCATTCCTAATGATCGCGGCCACGTAAGCAGGGGCGAGATTGTATTCCGCAGCGTAGGTATCAATCAGATCACGGTAAAAAAGAGGATAATTACGGTCAATTGCATTCTGTTCTGCAATGTGTGTTTCTTCGCATCGATGAAGATAGGCGTTCATCATGAGCAATGCAGTGATACCGACCGCCAGGATGGCTGCGGCAGCAATCAGAGAAGACCGAAGCCATACCGGCATACTCCAGGAAGCTTTACGGGGAGATCTCCGGCTGCGCACGGCCGCCTCAGGACGTGCATAGGATTCCGGAGGTGAAACCGGATCAGAAGCAGGATAAACGCCCCGGGATTCCGGTGCTTCTGAGCGGGACCGACGGAAAGCGGACTTTCCGGAAAAGCCGAGCTCTTCTGCAAGCAGCTCTGACACAATGTCGATTGTATGTTCCACAGGACCGGAATTATCAATAACCCGGTCGGCCCGGGAAGCCTTTTCATCACTGGAAAGAACAGACCGGATCCTGCTTTGCGCTTCTTCATACGAATAACCGTCACGGGCCATAAGACGCGAAACCTGAATATTTTCGGGAAGCCAGACTGTCCATACCGAGTCACAGAGACGGTCATATCCTTTTTCGAACAGAAGAGGCATATCCAGAATACAGAGCGGAGCACCGGATGAACGCAATTCATCGATCCGTTGACGGGTCAGGGACATCAGATACGGGGCCATCAGCGCATCGAGATTCCGGCGGGCAAGCGGATCGGAAAAGATCAGCTGTCCAAGACGGCGGCGGTTCAGCGAACCGTCCTCAAAGAAAACGCTGTCACCGAAAGAGCTGCGGATCAATCCAAGAACAGGACTGCCGGGAGCTGTAAGCTCACGGGCAAGACGATCCCCGTCCACTACGGGACAGCCACGGGAAGCAAGATAAGAACTGACAGTAGATTTTCCGCAGGCAATGCTCCCGGTTAATCCAATGATACGCATGATTAATATTGACCTCCGGAACACATACATTCAGACGAATTCACAAAACGGCCCGGCACTGCTTCGGCCGGGCCTGAAGGAAAAACCAGATTACAGATTCGTGGAGAGAAGCTTTTTCTTTAACTCGGCTTCCATGTTATAAAGTGTCTTTTCAGCTTCGATCCGTTTGGCACGGCCTTCGGACTGAATGGTCATCACTTCGTTGATCGTGTCAATCAGATCCTGGTTGGTGCGGACGAGCGTTTCAATATCAATGATTCCGCGTTCTGCTTCCTTGGCGGTCTGGATAGTACCGATTTTCAGGGCTTCCGCGTTCTTGCGAAGAAGTTCATTGGTCATATCCGTTACAGCAGTCTGCGCCTGCAGGGCCTGCTGAGAATGATGCAATCCGAGCGCAAGAACCATCTGGCTCTTCCAGAGGGGAAGGGTATTGGAAAGGGTGGACTGGATCCTTTCGACCAGCAGGCTGTCATTGTTCTGCAGAAGACGGATCTGGGGCGCCATCTGGATGGATACCTGACGGGTGAGCTTCAGATCGTAGAGTTTCTTTTCAAACCGGTCACACTGAGCTGCCAGGTCATTCGCTTTCTGGGCATCCATGGCATCTCCGGATTTGGCGGCTTTTTCCTGTAACTCCTTCAGCTCTGTTGCACGAACCTGTTCAAGCTTCTTGTCTCCGGCAATGATATAAAGTGTCAGCTGATGGAAGTAATCGCTGTTCTGATCATACAGCCTGTCGAACATTGCCACATCCTTGAGCAGCTGCGTCTGATAGCCTTCCAAAGAACCGGCAATGGAATCCACATTGGCGGAAACCTTGCTGTAACGGGCTTTCATCCTGGTGATCTTGTCTTCACCTTTTGCAAAAAGCCTGGCAAGCCCCTTGCGATCTTCAGAATCCTTCTGGAAACCTTTCAGCTCAGAGACCAGGTTAACCAGCATATTTCCAACTTCACCGGTTTCCTGTGTTTTGACGGCATCAAGGGCTGTCTGTGAAAAATCGGCGATACGCTTCTGAGCGTCAGCGCCAAAAAGCAGGACATGATCCGGATTGGTAACATCGACCTTTTTGATGAAATCTTCGATAGCTTTTTTTTCGGCTTCTGTCAGCTGGCTTTCATCAAGCTTCGGTGCGGTTTCCGGTTCTGCCGCCGCGGGAGCCTGCTGAATGCTTTCGGCAGAGCCGGGAACAGCTTCAGGTTCGGGAGCGGATGGCGCAAGAGAAAGCTGCAGCATCGGATTGGATTCGGACATTGTTCTTTCCTCCTTATTGTGGTCGTTGAATTAATTTGCCGTATTGGCGGATGAGGTTGCAGAAGGATCCTCCTGATCATTTTCCTCGGGAAACTCAAGCATTGGAGCAGAGGAGGCCCTCATCTGCGCTTCTGCAGCAGTACGGGCATTGCCCAGCTGCTGGCCGGCAAGGATCTCGTTCTCGATGTATCCGTCGCGTTTGAGCATTTGTTCCATTACATCGATATCCGTGGAGATATCGAGCATGTTCTCCTTGTGCAGGGCGTCAATCTGCTTCTGACAGGCGGTAAGTACCATGTTCATGCACCGGACAGCCGATTCCCTTGCCTGGGTCATTTCATAATAGGAGACTCCGCGTTCCTGCATGGTGCGGTAGTTGGCGAGCACTTTCAGTGTGGTGGGCAGATAATAATTCATGAACTTACGGACATGAGGCGCTTTGGAAGGCTCGGACGACACAGTGCGGAATATCTGCTGACACTTGTCGGAGAGCGTGTTCATCTGAGCGGAAAGCGTTTCATCTGTAATGACGATATTCTCTTCGCGGATGGTGTTAAGCATTTCCTGACCTTTGAGAATGACATTGTCAGCCTGCTGATTCCCGGTGAGAGGAATCCTGGATGCTTCAGCCTGGCGGCGACGCTCTTCTTCCTGACGGCGGCGGGTTTCCTCCTGGAGACGGATTTCAGCCTCGCGGGCTTCACGCTCCCGGTCGCGCCTGTTGTGTGTGGTAGTATCCAGCTTCTTTCCGACGATGCTGGCAATGGCGCCGACACCGGCACCGATCACCACACCTAACAAAAGACCGGGAAGGCCCTTCAGTGCAAGAAAAATGATCCCCGCTGTTACCAGAAATCCGGTACCCCCGGACTTGTGATTATAGTTCGAATTCTTTCCAGCCACTCCAAAAATCTCCTTGATACACAAATCAGTTTATTATATCACGGAGAGATCGGAAAAAAAAGAGACAAACATGCTAAAGATAAAAAAACAGACAGTTCTAATGCGTTTATTCCGGACAGATAGAAAGATTAAGATTCTTCCTCAGAAGACGATGATGCCGATCCGGGATCTTTCTGCCAGAGATCATACGGCTCATGCCGGAGAGCATGGAGGACCCGTTCGGAAATATCAGGACACAGGCCTTTCATTTCGGATACAAGCCGGGAAACAGCTGCCCGTTCAGTTTTTCCGTCTGCCGGACATGAAGATTTCAATACGGGCAGGGAAAGAATTTTCTGCATGTGTTTTACGTGACTTTCAGGCAGGTAGACAAGGGGCCGGATGACAGTGATCCCGGTGCGGCTCATTCTGGTACACGGATGAAATGTATGAAAACGCCCTTCATAGAACAGAGACAGGAGCAGTGTGTTTACCGCATCGTCCCTGTGGTGTCCGAGGGCCAGCTTGTTGCACTTAAGCTCGACGCAGGTATTGGCAAGAACAGCACGGCGCATTTTTGCGCACAGTGCGCAGGGGTTTTTCTCCTTACGGTAGTTGAATATTATATCTCCGATCTGCGTTTTTCTGATGTCATACGGGATTTCAAGGGAATCACACAGAGCGGCGATTTCAGAATAATCAGGATTACCCAGTCCGTTATCCACAGTAATTGCCTTTAGTTCAAAATCCTTATGAGTAAACTTCCGGTACAATGACAGTGCATGCAGAAGAAGCAGGGAATCTTTCCCGCCGGAAACACCGACAGCAACCCTGTCGCCGTTTTCAATCATATGAAAATCCGTATCAGCTTTCCGGATACAGCCAAGCGTTTTTTTCAACGGTCTTCCTCCTCTGAAATACGGACGCTGTCAGATTGTGTATGGCAGAGATGGATGGAACGGTACCGCCTGCTCAGCACAGCAAGGCCTTTTTCAGCGAGTGCACGCGAACGGAAAGCTCCGAAAACGGCGCTTCCGCTGCCTGTCATCTGGGCAGCGAACGCTCCCGCACTCTTCAGCGAGGAGACAGCTTCGGAAATCTCGGGGCATCGGACGGCGGAAACGGACTCCAATACGTTGCTGATCGAACAGGCAAGGAGCGAAGCATTCCCTGATTCAAGAGCATACAGTACCTTTGCTGTGTCAGGACGCCGCAGGGAATCTGAGGCATGAAAAGCTTCGAAAATTTCGCGTGTGCTCAGCGCGCGGCAGGGCTGAAAAACAAGCAGCCAGTAATTGATACCGCAAGCCCGGTCTTCAAGCAGTTCTCCGATACCGCGGGTTCGGACCAGTCCGCCGCGAAGGCAGAAAGGGACATCTGCTCCAAGAGAAAGCCCGAGCTCTTCAAGATTCCTGCATGAAAGCCCCAGACGCCACATGCGGTTCAACCCATACAGAACAGCTGCGGCATCGGCGCTTCCGCCCCCGAGGCCCGCTCCCATCGGAATGCTTTTATGCAGGGTGATCCGGACGCCTTCTTTTACGCCGCAGGTATTCCGAAGAAGATCTGCCGCTCGCCAGGCAAGGTTGGTATGGTCTGCACGGGACGGGGGATTCCCGTCTGTAAACAGACTGATATCCGGTGAAGGAAAAAGGCCAATCTCATCAGCCAGAGATACAGGCTGCATCACCATATCCATTAAATGATATCCGTCCGGACGTATACCGGTGATATCAAGCGACCAGTTGATTTTTGCAAACGCTTTGAGCAGCATGGAATCCTCCGGCATTAACAGTTCATCCCGGTAATCTCAACAAATACCAGCATCAATCATCATACAGTAAAAAACGGGAGAAGACAAGGGAACCGGAGGCTTGCGCACTTGTTCTGAACAGCATATAATTACAGCAGATCAAGTGGAAGGAGTGTGCAGGTATGGCCAAGGAAAAACCGGTACTGATCAATCTGCTTGCGATTGCCAGGTATGAACATGCTCCTGATTATCCGATCCAGTTCATGACAAAAGGGATCCTTCGCATGGGGAATGGTGATGAAGCGGTGCTGGAATATACGGAATCCAGCCAGGATGAAGAAACCGGTGAGATTTCCACAGCACAGATTTCCCTTTCACTTGAAAAGGACCGGGTTACCATGACAAGACAGGGTGAGTGCTCCAATACTATGGTGTTTGTCCCGGATCACCGGTTTGAAGGAGTATACCAGACCCCGTTCGGAAGCATGGATATGGCAGTATATGCACGAGGTGTACGGTGTGAAATCGGCGAAAAAAAAGGATCCGTTCATCTGAAATACCAGATTAATCTGCAGGGTGCATATGCTTCCACAAACGAGCTTCATCTTGAATATACGGAAAACGGGAGTGAAAGTATTCAATGAACATTACGGGAAGCACGTGCAACCGCATCACTGTACTTGGATCCGGTACGTGGGGGATCGCTCTTGCAAGAATCCTCTCCATGAACGGGCATGCTGTGACTGTCTGGAGTAAATTTCCCGAAGAGGCATCACAGCTTGACGCAACACGGGAAGCACCGAATCTTCCGGGTATCCATATTCCCGATGAGATATTCTTTACATCCGATCCGGCCGAAGCAGCTGCAGGTGCTCAGTATATTCTGATGGTCGTTCCATCTGTATTTGTACGGGATACGGCCAGTTTGTTTGTTCCTTATTTGCAGGAGAATCCGGTATGGATCAATGCTGCAAAGGGGATTGAAAGCGATACACTTATGACGCTGACAGAAGTAATAGAGGATGAGATAGTCAAAAAAGGCGGAAAGAAACCGCGTACTGTAGCAATCAGCGGGCCGACCCATGCGGAGGAAGTCGCACGGGATCTGCCAACACTGATCGTTGCAGCAGGAGATGAGGAGGAAGTAACGCGTAATGTCCAGAAACTGTTTGAGGGATCCTGCATCAGGCCTTATACAAACACTGACAAACGCGGTGTACAGGTATGCGGAGCATTGAAGAATGTTGAGGCGCTGGCTGTCGGAATCGCGAACGGCCTCGGGTATGGTGACAATACGAAAGCTGCTATGATCACGCGCGGCATGGAAGAGATCCGGCGGCTGGGATTGGCAATGGGATGCAATGAACGCACTTTCTTCGGTCTGGCCGGTATAGGCGACCTCATCGTCACGGCTACGAGCAGTCACAGCCGGAACAACCGGGCCGGCATGCTGATAGGCCAGGGAAAAAAGACGGCTGAAGCGCTGAAGGAAGTCGGTATGGTAGTGGAAGGAGTAAATGCACTTCCGGCAGCGATGCGGCTCTGTGAAATATATGGTATGGAGATGCCCCTGATCCGTGCAGTTCATGAAGTAATCCGGAACGGTGCGAATCCAAAGGAAATCGTCCAGAACCTGATGGGAAGAAAACTGAAAAGCGAAAACTGATCAACAAAACAGGAGCTTTTTCTATGAAAAAACTGATCAACGATGGATGGGAATTTCTTAAGCTTCCTTCCGGAAGTACTTATGAAGAATCCAGGATATCCGGGGAATGGGAAAAAGTGGACCTTCCGCACGACTGGCTCATCCGTCAGCACAGGAATCTGTATGAGACTGCTGACGCCTGGTACAGGCGTCAGCTTGAGTATGAAAAGATCCCTGATGCATGTATGCTGTATTTTGACGGCGTCTATATGGACTGTGATGTTCTGCTGAACGGAAAAATCATATGCAGCCATGCGTACGGATATACGGCATTTACAGCGGACCTGACCGGAAAGATCACAACCGGGAAAAACGAAATCACCGTGCATATAAGACACAAAAGCCCGAATTCCAGATGGTATTCCGGAAGCGGAATCTATCGTGATGTATTCCTGATAGAATTGCCTGCGAACCATATTATACCTGACAGCTTCTATCTGTCAGAGAAAAAAGCAGAAAACGGCTGGGACCTTGAAATATCTGCAGAAACATCCGGAAAAGACCGGGTTGTATTTACGTGCGAAATAACGGATTTGTCCGGTGCGGAAATCTCACGGGCACAAACGGAAAGCAGAGGCGGGAGAATTAAAACAGAGATCTTTCTTCCCGGTGCGAAGGCCTGGGATCCCGAGCATCCTGTTTTGTATACAATGAAATACAAATACGGTGATGAGGGAGGAACGCTCCGTTTCGGACTGCGCACACTTGAGTTTTCACCTGACCGCGGACTTGTCCTGAACGGGCGGGTTCTGAAAATAAAAGGGGTTTGTCTGCATCATGACCTCGGATCACTGGGAGCAGCTTTTCATGAAAAAGCAGCGAGGCGACAGCTGATGCTGATGAAGGAAATGGGCGTAAACGCCCTTCGAACAGCACATAATCCGCCGGCCTCAAAAATGCTGGACCTGTGTGATGAACTCGGAATCCTTGTGGATGACGAAGCGTTCGATATGTGGGAACGATCCAAAACAGATTATGATTATGCACGTTTTTTTCCTTCCTGTGAAGCGGAAGACGTGGCATCATGGGTCCGGCGTGACCGGGTTCATCCATGCGTTTTCATGTGGTCTGTCGGAAATGAGATTTATGATATGCATGCAGACCTGCGCGGCACGGAAGTATGCGAAATGCTCATGAACCAGGTACGGAGCCATGATCCGTATCAGCACGCAGCGGTCACTTTCGGCTGCAATTATATGCCGTGGGAAGGCGGGCAGCGTTGTGCGGACCTGGTGAAGATCGCCGGATATAATTATGGTGAACGGCTGTATGAGGCACACCATAAAAAGCATCCGGACTGGGTAATCTATGGGAGCGAAACAGCCAGTGTCCTGAGCAGCCGGGGAATCTATCATTTTCCGATCGAAAAAAGCATCATGAGCGAGGCTGACCTGCAATGCAGTGCGCTTGGAAACAGCAATACAAGCTGGGGTGCAGAGGACCTGCGGAAAATGATCACAGATGATCTGAAATGCTCATTCAGCATGGGACAATTCATCTGGAGCGGGATCGACTATATCGGCGAACCTACTCCGTATCATACCCGGAACTGTTACTTCGGGCAGGCGGATACGGCCTGTTTTCCGAAAGATTCATATTATCTTTTCCAAAGTCTTTGGAGCGACCGTAAGGTTCTCCATATCGGTGTAATCTGGGACTGGAATCCGGGACAGATGATCGATGTTCCGGTTATGACAAACTTCAGCCGGGTGGAACTGCTTGTAAACGGAAGATCCTGCGGTATCCGGGAAGCAGACCGGTATAAAGCGGAAAGCTGCCTCCCGGTTTGGAAAATTCCATATGAACCCGGTGAATTGTGCGCAAGGGCGCTGGATGCAGATGGCACCATTCTTCAGGAAACTGTTCGCCGGACAAGCGGAGAGACTGAACGGCTTGTCCTTGTCTCTGAAGAAAACAGCCTGCTCAGTGACGGACATGACCTGGCATTTATAACAGTACAGGCGGAAGACTCGGACGGAAACCCTGTGGAGAATGCGAGAGACAGGGTCAGAATCACCGTATCCGGCGGGGCATATCTTGTCGGAACGGATAACGGGGATTCCTCTGATGCGGACGGCTACAAAGAGAACAGCCGCCGTTTGTTTGGAGGGAAACTTCTGGTAATCATTGCGTCTGACGGAACGGACAGGGATGCGACAATCACTGCGGAAAGCACAGGAGGGATCCGCGGAGAAATCTGTATTCCCTCAGCCAAAGCTGACAGGATTCCCGGTACTTCCTGTGTACAGAGAATTCAGGAAGGCTCCGGAGACAGCAGGACTCCGGTGCGGAAAATTGAGATTCTTGCGGAAGGGAAAAGAGAACTGACCCGGGAGAATCCTTCGTGTACATTCCGGATCCGCCAGCTTCCTGAAAGCGCACAGGGCGAACCGCTTATCTGCCAGATCACAAATGAATCAGGTATCGTTTTCCCGTTCGCAAAAGCTGACATGAACGGAGACCGGGTTAAAGTGACGGCAGAAGGGGATGGCCGGTTTCATCTGCGCATTCTCGGCGGGAATGCGAAAGATCATCCGGAAATCATCAGTCAGATCGGTCTTTCCGCATCAGGAATCGGAAATCCGCCGATAAACCCATACATATTTGTCAGCGCCGGCCTGTATGATCTCTGCAAGGGAAATCTTGGAACCGGAAATGAGAAAGGGATCGCCTTTTCACGGGATGGTGAAAGTATGGCCGGATTCAGCAGGGTGGATTTCGGGAAAAACGGTTCGGATACACTGGTTCTGCCAATATTCGCACTGGATGACAGGATGTATGAGATTGAATTGTTCGACGGTGATCCGGAACAGGGCGGGAGACTGATCCAGGTGCTAAGATACTGCAAACCAAGTATCTGGAATCAGTATCAGGAGGAATCATATCATCTTCCCGAACGCCTGACCGGTATTCACTGCCTGTGCTTCCGGATGAAAGACAAAGTCCATATGAAGGGATTCCGGTTTGTGCCGGGAACCCGTGCGTTTGATCGGATCGCTGCCGGAGAAGCGGATAGTATTTACGGGGATTCTTTCCGGAAGGAAGGAAACGAGGTAAAAGGGATCGGGAACAACGTATCCCTGTGCTTCGGGGATATGGATTTCGGAGAAACAAAAGAATGTATTCTCAGTATCAGCGGGGAAACAAACCTGAAGGAAAATACAGTAACGGTCCGTATCCGTAATGATAAAGGGGAAGAAACGGCATCTGCAGTTGACTTCCGGGGAGAAGGCGGTCCGGAACAGTCTTTCAGGGTCTGCACCCCTGGCGGACTATGCAAAGTAACTTTTGTTTTCCTTCCCGGAAGCGCCTTCGATTTCAGATCATTCCGCTTTAACCAATGATAGTCTGACCGGGTAGCTTTGACAGAAACAGGAAAATAAGATAAAATTTATATTTGGTTGCAAATATCCGGTTACATCGGAGAACGGGAGGAAAGCATGTCGGCAAAACTCAAAAAAATCCTGAGTTTTTTCTTCATTGCGGCTTCCGTGACCGCTGTTTTCTTCATTGCTTTCAGCAATGCGGAGCTGAAAGA
>JAEEGL013027450.1_pt1 | contig 15637 bp, 10 predicted proteins | sample 9134231 | NCBI WGS metagenome assembly JAEEGL01 (sample SAMN16246548, study PRJNA631951) | gut metagenome | biome: gut microbiome; feature: rumen; material: fiber-attached | host: Bos | place: Iran: Karaj | collected 2018-10
TATCCGCTTTCTATCCGCGTGAAGAGCGACTGGACCAAGGTCGAAGTCACGCAGGACGGTGCTGCTCTCGAATCCAAGATCGATGGCGGCTACATTTACTTTGACGCAGTCCCGAACGCAGGCAAGATTGTCGTGAGGAATAAGGATTATGTTCCTGAGTCCTCCAGTAGTGAAGAGGAGTCTTCTTCCAGTGTTGAAGAATCCTCCGGCAGCGTCGAAGAGTCCTCCTCCAGCGTGGAATCGTCCAGCAGCATTGGAGAGTCCTCCTCCAGTATTGAAGAATCTTCCAGCAGTGCCGAAGAATCTTCCTCTAGTACAGAAAGATCGTCTTCTAGCTCCGGCAAGTCCTGTGAATCGAATGGTGCGGACTGTCACGGTACGGGCATAGCTTTACGTCCGAACGAATTAGCCGTGGCCGTTTACAAGTCCTCTGACGGCTATATTGTGGCTAGTGGCGCCCAGGGCATGGAAATAGCGGTATTCAACAGTCTTGGGCACAGACTGCGTCTTACCAGGGGCCTTGGTTGCGAACAGAAAATATATACCGGGGCGAAGGGAACCTACATAGTAAAGATTGGTGGCAGAATCTGGAAGGTTCGCCTTTAGGAATCCCTAATTTTTTGATGATGGCGGGCTTTGGCTCGCCATTTTTTTATTTTTTTTTGACGGATTAAAACAGAGGCTTTTACATGAAAAACGTTGTTCTTCTGGGCGCTACCGGTTCTATCGGTACTTCTAGCGTCGATGTGATTTTGCAGCATTCCGACATTTTCAACCTTTATGCCGTGGCTGCAAACAGCAGTGTGGCGAAGGTGGCCGAAATTGTGCGCAAGTTCAAGGTGGAACGTGTATGCATGTTCGACCCGAATGCGGCAAAGGAACTTGAAAAGGAGCTGGGCATGCCTGTGCTCGCCGGCATGGAAGGCCTGTGCGAACTGGCTGCCGACCCCAAGGCCGACATCATCATCAATGCCCTGATGGGTGCCGTGGGCTGTCTGCCCACCATTACCGCTATTGAACACGGAAAGCACGTGGCCCTTGCCAACAAGGAAACCATGGTTATGGCAGGCCCCGTTATTTGGGACAAGCTTGCCGAGAACCCGAAGTCCTTCATTACGCCTATCGATTCCGAGCACAGTGCCATTTTCCAGTGCCTTTCGGGCCGCCCCGAAAAAGAGGTGGAATTTTTGGAAATTACCGCTTCGGGTGGACCTTTCCGTGAATGGCCCATCGAGAAGTTCGAAAGCATTACCGTGGCCGACGCCCTGAATCACCCCGTGTGGAGCATGGGCAAGAAGATAACCATCGATTCTGCCTCTATGATGAACAAGGGCCTGGAAGTTCTGGAGGCACACTTCCTGTTCCATATTCCCTATGAGCAGATCAAGGTAGTGGTGCATCCGCAGTCCATGGTGCATTCACTGGTTCAGTTTAGAGATGGGTCTCTCATGGCCCAGCTGGGTGCGCCCGATATGCGTATCCCTATCCAGGTGGCCCTTACATGGCCCGATCGCTTGCCTCTCGAGACCAAACGTTTGGACCTGCCGACTCTGGCAAAGCTCACCTTCTTTGAGCCAGACTTTAACAAGTTCCGCTGCCTTGCCTTGGCTTTTGAAGCTGGGCGTCGTGGCGGTATTGTTCCTGCCATGATGAATGCGGCTAACGAGGTTCTGGTAGACGCCTTCCTTAAGGGAAACCTGAAGTTCACCGATATCCCGAAGCATGTGGAAACCATCATGAAGGGTGCTCCGACGGTGACGGGCCACTTGACCCTGGACCAGGTTCTCGAAGCCGATGCCGAAGCTCGCAAGCTGACCGCAGCGCTTATCAAGTAAGCTTTTCGCAAGTTAGCGTGGCGTTATAATAAGGACCAAAAACAAAGAAAACTGGCACAATGGGTACAGTTGTGTCCAAAATTGCTGTTGCTGAGGGGCTTTTTTCCCTTTTTTGAAGGTATATTAAAGGAAAAAGGAGTTGCCTTATGGTACAGTTTGGCATTAAACAGCATTTACCCCTCGTTGCCCTTTCGGTCCTTTCGTTTGCGACCGTATCCAGCGCAGCGACCGCCTACATTAACCAGGTTGGTTATCGGACCGATGACGTGAAGATGTTCACGTTGTTCGAAGGTTCTGGCGATGTGGAAATTGTCGATGCTAGCGGAGCGACCGTTTTGAAGGTAACTCCAGGAGAGGCTTCTTTCTGGGCCCCCAGTGGTCAAGATGTTCAGCAGGTGAATATTTCGGACCTGAAGACCGCCGGTACATATTCTATTAAAGTGGGTGGTCAGGTTGTGCGCAATGACCTGAAGGTGAGTAATTCCACTTACGTAGATGTTCTCAAGGCTTCGCTAAAGTGGTATTATTACCAGCGAGCCTCTATGGACCTAGAAGAGACCTATGCGGGCCAGTGGAAGCGTAGGGCAGGGCATGTCGAAGGAACGGCTCAGCTTCATAGTTCTACGGGTGAATCGGGAACGATTACCTCTACCAAGGGTTGGTACGATGCAGGCGACTATGGCCGCTATATCGTGAACTCGGGTATTTCTACCTATACGCTGCTTTCGCTTTACGAGCATTTCCCTGATTATTTCAAGACCTTCAAGTGGAATATCCCGGCAGATGGCTCGCTTCCGGATTTGCTTGCTGAAATCAAGTGGAACCTGGACTGGATGTTGACCATGCAGGCTTCTGATGGTGGTGTTTATCATAAGCTCACCACTCTTGGATTCCCGGGCGATGTGATGCCCGTAGGTGATAGGGATCCGCTTTATGCCATTGGTAAGGGTACGGCTGCTGCTTTTGACTTTGCTGCTGTGATGGCAGTTGCTGCCCGCGTCTATAAACCTTTTGATGAAAACTATGCGACCAAGTGCCTTGAGGCTGCCAAGAAGGCTTATGCCTGGGGCGCGGCCAATCCGAAAAAGGCGTTCAAGAATCCTTCGGATGTCGGTACCGGCGAGTACGGCGATGGAAGCCTTGGTGACGAGATGCAGTTTGCCGGTACGGAGCTCTTTATCACTACCGGCGATGCCACTTACAAGACTAGCGGCGCCTCTGTGAATGTTCCGAATTGGGGCGATGTCTCTGGCCTTGCTACTTATGGCATGGCTACCCACGCCACGGAATTTGGTAACGATGCCCAGGTGGCAAAGGATAGCTTGCTCAAGACAGCCGACGGTTTTGTGAACCGTACGCTTACCGGTTTTGGCGTGGTGATGACGGGCTCCGACTTTGTGTGGGGTTCCAATGCGGTGGCTGCCAACCAGGGCGTGTGGCTGTTGCATGCCTACTACCTGACGGGCGAAAAGAAGTATTACGAGGCTGCCGTAAAGGTTCTGGATTATCTGCTTGGTAAGAATCCGCTTGATTTGACTTTTGTCACTGGGTATGGTACGAAGAATCCCTTGAAGCCCCATCACCGCCCGAGTACGGCCGATGGCGTTCAGGCCCCTGTTCCGGGAATGTTGGTAGGTGGTCCGCAGCCCGGTGGCGAAGACATTGGTACTGAATCTTGGGAATGCAGCAACTACAAGACGGGTAAGCCGGCGACTACTTACACCGACCAGCGCTGTAGCTATGCGACCAACGAGGTGGCTATCAACTGGAATGCTCCTTTTGCTTACCTGGCAGGAGCCATTGAGGCCCTGCATGCCGGTAATGCTCCGAGCTTTGCTGTAAAGGACATTGCCTGGGATGGCAGCTCTTCTCAAGAGGGTGAGGCTCCCGAGGCGATTGGCCCCTCCGTTGTGCGTGGTGGCAACGGGGCGGCGGCACCCCGCCTGCGCTTTGGCGACCAGATGCTTTATGTGGAAAAGAACGGCAAGCGCTTTGACCTGAAGGGTCACAGATTGCGGTAGAACGAACATTGTTCGCGTGATTGTCATGGCTGTTCCGGACTAATGCCGGAACAGCCGTTTTTTTTCTTTCTAAATTTGTTCTTGATGGAATCGATCCTCAGTAATATCTTGATGTTCGTGCTAGGCCTAATCGGGCTGAGCTTTTTGGTGACTATCCACGAGCTTGGGCATTTTCTGGTGGCCAAGTGGAACAACGTCAAGGTGAACACTTTCAGCATTGGCTTTGGCAAAAAGCTTATCAAGTTCCGCCATGGCGAAACGGAATACTGTATTTCGGCTATACCTTTTGGCGGTTACGTGGCCATGGCGGGGGAGAACCCCGACAAGCTTAAAGAGGGCCAGGTCCCTGATGAGCGGGATTTTGTGGCAAAGTCTGTGGGCGCCCGGGCGGCTATTGCTTTTGCTGGCCCCTTTATTAATATTGTGTTTGCTTTTGTGCTCCTGATGATCCTTTATATGGTGGGCGTTCAGGAACCCGACAACAAGAATTTGATTGTGGGCTTTGTGGCAGGGGATTCTTCGGCAGAAATTGCGGGAATCATGCCGGGCGATACTATTACAGCCATGAACGACGAGCCGACCCAGGGTTGGGACGATTTTCGTGAAAAGGTCGGTGTGAGTCTTGGTGCTGAGGTGGTGCTAGAGGTCCATCGTGGCGGTTTGCCCATGAACATTACCGTGGTGCCTCAGGAACTGGTGATTCCGGCACAGGATTCTACGGGCAAGCCTATTAAGATGGGCATTGGCGATATCGGAATTTACCCCAGGAACCGGGTTATTGTGCGGCTCCCCCCTGTAGAAGGCTCTGCGGCAGCTAAGGCCGGCATTGTCCAGGGAGATACCATCTTTGAAATTAACGGAGAACATATTTCTCGCTACGAAGAGGTGGTGCGCATTATTGACGGGAGCAAGGGCGAAACGGTGAACGTGACTGTCATTCGCGGTGGCGATACCCTTACCAAGGCGCTCACGCCTGCTTATAACGAGGAATACGAGCGTTACATGGTCGGGATCCAGATGGGCTATGTGCTTTTCCGCGAGACCAAGACGGTCCGTCGCGGGCCTATCGAGGCCTTTACCAAGACATGCTCTACCAGCTGGAAGATGACCACTAGCATTTTCCGCTATTTTAAGCGTATGTTCCAGGGCCAGGTCAAGGTAGATGCCTTCTCGGGCCCGGTTTCCATTGTGGCTGTGATGGGTAACGTGTGGATGAGCGGTTTCCAGGACTTTTTGATGCTTTTGGCGCTGATCAGCATCAACCTGGGTGTAATGAACCTGTTGCCGCTGGCCATTACTGATGGGGGCCTCTTAATGTTCCTCGGAATTGAAAAGCTCCGTGGCAAGCCTCTTTCTACCAAGACCCAGAGCGTTATCCAGAATGTGGCTGCGGCCTTCTTTATCAGCTTTTTCGTGTTTATCACAATTCTTGATTTCAGCAAGCTTTCGCTGTTCCTGAAATAAAATTCATTTCCATTTGACATTTTTGTGTCACAAAGGCGATACTATATTTAAAGGCGAGCCGTTTTGGCTCTGGCCCTGTGAATAGAGGATAAATATGAGGCTGATACATACTGCAGACTGGCATTTGGGCAACTCCATGCACGACATCGACCGTCAAGAAGAAATAAAACAGTTTCTTTCTTGGCTAAAGGACCGTATCATCGAATTTGGGGCGGAATGCCTTGTGGTTTCGGGCGATATTTTCGATACGACGAACCCGCCGCTAGAAGCACGCCGGCAGTACTTCCGTTTTTTGGCGTCCCTTTTGGATACCAGCTGCAAGAATATTGTATTGGTCGGTGGGAACCACGATTCTGGAGCCCTTTTGGATGCGCCTCGTGACCTGCTTGATGCGCTTAATATCCAGATGGTGGGTTCTCTGGGCGAGCGCCCTGTAGAAGATCTTGTGAAGGAACTGACAGGCGGTTCTGGTAATGTGGTTGGTATCAGCGCCGCTGTGCCTTACGTGCGTGAGCCGGAACTGCGTCGTTTTAGGCCCGAAGAATCGACAGAAGACTTTGCCCAAACTACATACAGTGGGCTTTATAGCGCCGTTTACGGGGCCGCCGAGGCGTTACGTGCCGGGCGGAACATCCCCATCGTAGCCACCGGGCACCTGTATGCTTCTAAGCTAGAGGGACGTCCTGCAAATGACGAGGGCAAAGATGCCAAGGAACACGGTATGCGTGATATCGTGGGTAACCTTGGGACTATTCCGGTCTCGGTTTTCCCCGATGGCTTTGACTATGTGGCCCTTGGGCATATCCACTACACTACTATGGTAGCGCAAAACCCGAAGGTGCGTTATTCTGGTTCGCCGTTCGTACTGGGTTTTGATGAGGCGAAAATCCCGCACCATATTTTGACAGTAGATCTGCAGAAGGGGGCAGAACCTGTTGTGCAAAAGGTGGAAACTCCGCAGTATTTCAAGTTTGTGCGTGTGTCGGGTACCACTGAAGATATTGTAATGCAGCTGAACCAGCTGAAAAGTACACCTGTAGACAAGCCTTTGAAGGTAGAAGTCGTCTTCAATTATACGCCGGGCGTCAACATTAACGAGGTTCTTGCCTCCGTACTAGAAGGTGCTCCGTTTGAGGTTGTAAGCAAAAAGGCGAACCGCGCCGACGTTCTTACGGCAGATAGTTTTTCGGATGATACCCTAGAATCTGTCGACGTATTGCGCGATGAAGAAATCTTTAAGCTCCTTATCATGAGCAAGAACGGTGTCAAGGAAATGGATGACACTCTTCAGAAAAAATTTGAGGAATTTCTTCCGCTCTTTATGCAGGTAGTCGAAGAAGTTAAAAATGAAAAAAGCGAGGAGGCATAAAACATGAAGATTCTGAAAGTTGAATTTGAAAATATCAACAGCCTCGCTGGTGAGTGGTGCATCGACTTTACCGATCCCTCCTATAGCGAACTGGACCACAGCCTTTTCGTAATCAGCGGAAAGACGGGTATGGGCAAGACCAGTATTCTTGACGCGATTACGCTCGCGCTTTATGGCGCTACGCCAAGGCAAGGGCTAATCTATAAAAAAACAAAAAAAGAAGAAGTTGATTCGTCTGATAAGGGTAATGCCGTTATGACATCGGGCAAGGGCACTTGCTATGCACGTGTTACATACTGCTGCCGTAAGGGTACCTTTGTTTCGGAATGGGACCAGCATCGCGCAAATAACAGGTCCGGTGCAGATCTGCAAAATGCACATGGAAAAATCTGGGCCGTAAATGACCCAGGGAACCCGCTGTTCGATGGCAATACAGGCAAAAGTGGTGAATTCGGCAAGAAGAATGCCGAAATTATCCAGCTGGACTATTCGCAGTTCTGCCGTTCTGTAATGCTTGCGCAAGGCGAATTCAGCAAGTTCCTCACCAGCGACGAGAGGGAACGTGCCGACATTCTCGAAAAGTTGAACGGCACCGAACGGTTCCGCCGTATCGGGGAAAAGGTGGGCGATCACAGGCGAGAGGCGAGTAAGGCGAAGGAAGCCTCGCAGGCGGCGTTTGATGCGCTGAACAATACCATGCCCAAGGCCGAAGACATCAAGAAAGACGAAACCCTGCTTGCAGAAACTGCAGACAAGGAAAAGGCGCTTACGGCCAAGAGAAACGACTTTGAAGCCCGTATCACTTGGCGCAATTCGATGAACGAATGTACGCGTAGTCTGGAAAGTGCCGAAAACGAACTTGCAAACGCGAATAAGGAAAAAAGTGCCTTCGCAGGTAACGAAAGTCGCCTCGCTGGTGCTGAAAAAGCACGCGAATGTGCCCCGCTCCATGCGGAATTGCAAGGCTATCGTAAGCACGAGGCGAACGACAAGTCGAATTTTGAAAGCCTGCAAAAGCAGCTCCCGCAGGTGGAAAGAGACCTGAAAACTGCGAGCGAAAATAAGACTATCGCCGAAAAAGAAAAGACGGCTGCCGAGCAGGTTATCGCCGAAAGCGAGCCTCTTTGGAACGAAATTCGCAAGCTCGATCAGGACGTGAAAAATGCGATAAATACAAAGTCCGATGCCGAAACCCGCAAGAACAACGCCCAAAAAGCCCTCACGAAGGCAGAGGACGACCTGAAAAAGGCCAAGAAAGAAATCTCTTTGCTGGAGCCGCAGGTTGAATCTCTTGCGCAGACTCAGGCGGCGAACGCGAAGGACGCTGGACTTGCAAAAATTATCCCGCAGAGTGAAATGCTTATTGCCAATATCCGCAGGTTCGACAAGGATATTGCCAGTGGAGAAAAGGCAAAACAAGCGGCTGCTGCTGATTTGGAAAGTGCAGAAGTTTCCCTCAAAGATTCTAATACGCTTAAGCAGGAGCTTCTTGAACAGCAGAATGAATTGTTCAGGAACGATGTTCTTGCACTTGCTAACGTAATCCAGAATCACCTGGAAGAGGGCAAGGCCTGCCCGGTTTGCGGCTCTACGGAACACCCCGCCTGCGCTCACACGGGAAATACGCATGCCGATGAATCTGGCGTGAGCAGCACTGCCGAAAAGATCCGCGATCTGAACAAGAAATTGCAGAACGTAGATGCGAAACTCAGTCAGGGCGAAGTCGCCAAGAGCCGTGCGTTAACAGCCGGAAATGCGGCCAGCGAAAATATCGAATCTCTGACCCGCCAGAAAAACGAGACCATTGAAAAGGTAACGGAACTCTGGGAATTCTGGGCCGAATTTGACCTTGAAAACGCTGACAAGATTCTTGCCGATCTGAAAGCTCGCCTGCAAAAGTTCGAAGAAAACAAGACGCAGTTCGATAAGTTATCGAAAAAACTTGAACTCGAACGTAATAACGAAAAACTGTACGGCGACACGGTGGAGCAGGGAAAGCGTCAGCTTGATGAAGAAACCAAGGCGCTGGAAGAAGCTACCCGCAATTTGGATACATTGCGCAGTTCCCGTAATGAAAAGTTCGGTAACAAGGACGTAGAAGCTGTTGCGAACGAAGCAGCTGCTCGTAAGAACGCTGCAGTTAGCAAGTTTGAAGCCGCTGATACCCAGTTCCGCAAAAACGAGAACAAGTACAACGAAATCAATACGCAAATCGAGTCTCTTAAGAATTCTCTTGAAAAGGCTGCGAACGATATCAAGGCTGCAACTGAAAAATTCATGGCAGCCATTGTGGCGAAGGGCTTTGCTGACGAAGCTGCATTCCTGGCAGCCTCCATGCAGGAATCTGAATTCACGAAGTTGCAGACTGAAAAACAGCGTATTGATAGCGCCATTGCTTCTGCAACCGGCAAGAAGCAGGCGGCAACTGATGCTCTTGAAAAGCTAAAATCGGAACGTGCTGACGAGACTCCTCTGCAGACCCTTCTCGAAGGAAAAGACGCTGCAGAAAAGGAACTCGGCGAATTGCAGAAAAATTCTGGAGCCGCCCGGGCGCGTGTGGCTGAATACAAGAAGAATTCTGTCAGACTGCAGGAGCTCCAGGGGGACCTCGACAAAAAGAAGGCCGAATTCGACCGCTGGGAGGCAATGGGAGAATGGTTTGGCGTAAAGGACGGTAGCGATTTTGCCACCTTCGTACAGGGGCTTACCTTCAAGTCACTCCTGAAGCTTGCGAACAAGCACCTGCAAACTATCAAGGATCGTTTCAGGCTCGTCGCCGATGGAAACCTGGGCTTTAAGGTGAACGATGCAGAACTCGATGTGAACCGCAGAACGACTAACCTTTCTGGAGGCGAAAAGTTCTTGGTGAGTCTTTCACTTGCTCTTGGAATAGCCGACTTCGCCAGTCGTAACGTACGAGTAGAATCGCTGTTCATGGACGAAGGATTCGGCACCTTGGACGACACGACTCTCGATGATGTTATGAGCTGCCTCAAGAGCCAGCAACGCCAGGGCAAGATGCTTGGAATCATCACCCACGTTGAATCCGTTGTGAACAGCATCAGCCAGAAAATTATGCTGGATCATGTCTCTGGACAAAAGGGCCACAGCAAGATAACGGGCCCGGGTGTTACCAGGGTTGCATAATTAGGGTAGGCGCCTTGGCGCCTATTTCTTTATGCACTTGTTGTAGGCTTGGATTTGACGTTCAATAATCTTGTCCCAGCTGAAGCAGGCGGCGATGTGTTTTTGGGCGCCGGCGAGTAAGTCCTTTACGAGTCCGGCGTCCAAGGCCAGCTTCTTGAAGGCGTTTGCAAGGGCTTCCGGGTCCTTTTCAGGGACCAGGATGCCCGAGACGCCGTCTACGACCACGTCGGGGATTCCTCCGACGTTACTTGCGACCACAGGGAGCCCAAGCTCCATGGCCTCGATGAGCACTACGCCCAGGCCTTCGGTGTCGCCTTTGCTGTCTACGATGGCGGGGAGCGTGAATACGTTGGCGGTACGGTATTCGTTTGCCAGGGCCTCCGGCGAAAGCTTGCCGGTGAAAATGATTTCGGCCGATTCCGGTGCCATGCCGGCCGCTTGCTTTTTTAGTTCTTCGGTCAGGTCGCCTACGCCGACGATGCGGATTTCGAACTGGTCCTTGGGTAAATACTTGGCGGCTTCGATAAGGTAGCAGATGCCCTTGCGCTCGATGTGGCGCCCGACGAACAGGATTTTGAACTTGCCGTTTACGGCATGCGGGTCGCTTTCCGCTTTTGTTTCAAGCGTTGTTCCGTAGGGGCTCCACTCCACATCGACGTTCCGGATGGCCTTGATTTTGCCGGCGGTAAAGCTGGAGTTGGCAAAAACGGCTTGTGCTTGTCCGATGGCAAATTTTAGCAAAGGACGGACCCATTTCTTTTTGCGTATAAGCAGGAGTTCTGCCCCGTGGAAGTTCAAGACCAGCGGGATACGGAAAAGCTTGGCGGCCCCCAGTGCGATATAGGCGTGGGGGAATGGCCAGTGGGCATGGATAATATCGGGCCGCCATTTGCGGCAGATGCTAAGGCACTTAAAAAAACCGCTGATGATGTAGGGGATAGCAAGAAGCTGCAGCCAGGGTTTGCTGGCCATCTTGCTTGGGGCCCCTTCTTCGTGGGTGAGCATTTCCAGGCTTGCTGGGGCATAACGGAAACGGTTCACCTTGGTGCCGTCGATTTCGTGGGATTTCAGGCCTTTGTAGGCCGGAGCTAGGACTTGCACTTGGACGCCCGCCTTTTTTAGGTGGGCTACAGAGGTGCGCAGCCAGGGGACTTCGGCGTCTTCGTGGAATCTTGGGTAGACGGAGCCTATGACCAGGACTTTCATCTTAGGTTCCCGTCTTGGGGGCCGTCACATTCTCGTCTTGGATACAGGCTGGGTAAACGATGGGCCGCACGGCGTGGGGGAGGATGACGGAGATGGCTCCGAATTGGCGCCTTTGGGCGATCTGCTCGATACGACCCCGGACCCGGTTCCAGCCTTCGAGCTTGGAATCCAGTAGCAGCATGCCCAGTCCGGAGTTGTTCTCCAGGAATCCGATGATGTCGCTTCCACGGCTGTTCTTGGTCAGGGATTCCAGAAAGATTTCCCAGAAAATTTCGTTCTGCTCGTCGGTCTTGAGCATCTCTTTGATGGTCTTGAAGTCAAATTCGAGGTAAACGAAGGAACTCTTATCCTCGTCGCTGCGGATAATTTCTTCTTGGCAACGCCTTTCGAATATTTCCGCGGTGTAGATGGAAATATTAAAATGGCATTTTCGAATAATTTCGAAGAGGGTTTCCTTCATCATCGCCCATAATTTAGTCTATTTTTAAGGCATGCAAAGATTGTTGAAGTTGAAAAAAGTGCTGAAGGCAAGCGATTTGTCGTCGTTGGCCGAAAATTTCAGGGCTATCAAGGCTTCCGTTGCAAAATTGCGCAACTTGACGGCCGAAGAGATTGCCACCCTGGAACACAACGGCAACCGCTGCGAGGATTGGAACCGGGTGCTGGTGGAGACGAATTTTGAACCTTCCCGTATACATCGTTCTACCTTCATGGGCGATGTCCGCCTGCCCGCTTTTTATGGCACCCTTCTTTTGCCTGGCGATGTGTCGTTCCCTACGGGTATTTATGACAGCTTGGTCCATAACTGCATTGTGGAAAATGCCTTGGTCTACAAGGTTTCCATGTTGAGCAATGTACTTGTGCGTAGCAGCGCTGTGGTCCACAACGTGGGGACCTTGGTCTCCAGCGGCAAGATCAACTTTATGATTGGTTCCACCATGTCGGTGGGTAACGAGATGGGCGGTCGCGAACTTCTCGTGTTTCCGGATATTACCATGGACCTGGTGGAGGCTCAGCTTTTCCACAAGGCCGAACCTGATGTCCAGCAGTCTTTTGAAGAACAGCTGAAAAATTTCCGCGAAGAGATTTCGCTTCCCTTTGGCGTGGTAGGCAAGGGCGCTGTTGTTTCTAATACGAACATCGTGCGCAATAGCTGGATTGGCGCTCATGCCCGCGTAGAGGGTGCCGCAAAAATCCGCAATACCATCATCTTGAGTTCCCTGGAAGAGTCTACCCACATTTACGATTCCGTCATTATCGAGAATTCCGACCTGCAGATGGGCGTGAAGGTCCATACTGGTGCCGAAGTCCAGCGCTCCGTGTTGATGAGCAAGTCCAAGGTGGGTTGCAAGGCTATCGTCAAGTCTTCGATTATTGCTCCCTGCTGCCATATCGAAGAGGGCGAGGTGAACAGTTCTTACATGGGCCCCCTAACCCAGATGCACCACCATTCCCTGCTGATTGCGGCTCTGTGGCCCGATGGCTGCGGGAATTTGGGATACGGTGCCAACGTGGGAAGCAACCATACGGGACGCATGCCTGACCAGGAGATTATGCCGGGCCAGGGTATGTTCTTTGGTTTAGGCGTGAATGTGAAGTTCCCTGCCAACTACCGGGAGTCACCATTTACGCTGATTGCCACCGGCGTGACCACGATGCCCCAGAGACTCAAATTCCCATTCTCCCTGATACGTCCGGGGGATCCGCAGCTGATGGGCGTACCTGCCCGCTTGAACGAGATTGCTCCGGGTTGGAACTATGCCCGGAACGCCTATGCGCTGGACCGCAACATTTACAAGTATGCCCAGCGTGGGAAGGGCGTGGTTCCAAGTTCGTTGTTCAGCTTGTATAACGCTGATATTTTGCGCTATGTCTTTGACGCCTACAATCGCCTGCAGGTGAGCCAAGTGCAAGATGTGTACACCAAGGAACATATCGATGGCCTGGGTGAGAACTTCTTGCGCGAACGTGTACGCCAAAAGGCTTTGAAGACTTACGGCGAGTATCTGGAACGCTACGTATTGGATCAGATAATTGCCTTGGTAGAAAACGATGCCTCCCTGGCTTCCCAGACGCCCAGGGAACTGCGTCGCATGTTGGCTGGTGACTTGAACCGTGAAGTTTCACGTGTGGTGAATATGCCGGCTACATTTGATGAGCTGGTCAAGCGCTACCGCACCCTGGAAAAGGAATGGTTCGATGGGGTAGCCCATGGGCTTGACAAGGACGTAAAGCGTGGCAAGGAAATCTTTGACGACTACGAGAGCGCTCACCCCATCGACAAGAACTTTGCTGAATGGGAAAAGAACCGCTTTGAGGAATCCGTCAAGAGGCTGAACGCTGTCCTCAAGAATGTTGGATAGTTTCGATGGCTTTGGAAATTCTGGTTGCGCTGCTCATTCTGGAATTTGTCCTGCGGCTATTTCTTGAAATTCGTGAACGTCGAGCCACACAAATGCGTGGCGGAGTATTTGCGCTGCTGCGCCTGGTTCCCCTGTTGAACGACATTGTGCCTCTGCCCGAAAGCAGGCGGGATGTTCCTGTGAGCACTTTTGTGGAGGCTCACGAGAAAGCCCATCGAGAATCGCATCACGGGGTTTTGCGGAACTTGCTGAAAGTGATTTTGCTTTGTTTTGCAGTAGGGTTCCTGCTATTTTTGCTAGTGCGCTGCGAGATGCCCTGGTGGTGTGCCGTGTTGTATTTGCACTTAGCGGCAGTTCCTTTCAGACTATTTTTCCATTGGTATTGCTGGGGTCAAGAATATGAGGCCGATGGCCAGGCTTTTAAGGCGCTTGGTAAGAAGTTGACCAAAGACGCTATGCGTGAACTTGCCGCAAGCGAGATTCCCTACACGCCTATGTTTGCATTATTCTATCGGGAACACCCCACAGCCGCACTGCGCAGCCAGAAGTTGCTGAACCGCTAAGGGCTCGGGTCGGTTAGCGATCCCGCCCTAAAGCGAGAATCACCCCATTCACCACAAAGGCAGCAATCATCAAAATGTCGCCGGTATGGGCCCCAAGCGCCCCGGGTAAGGCGGGGCAGAGCTTTCCGGCCAGGGCGAGAATGCCGCCGGCCATGATGGCCACCGCCACAAATTTCGGTTTTGCCTTCAGCCCGAGAAGCCCCCACAGAATGGGAACGGTGAATGCTCCCGCATAAACGGCCAGGGCGAGCAGGAGTGTGCCGATGATATCGGTGAACACCAGGGCAAGCAAGAGGGCTACGATTCCGTTCACCAAAATGACAATGCGTGCACGGGAAAGTGAACCAAGCGGAAGTAACCTGCATATGATAACGGAACTGCTCAACAGCGTTGTGTCGGCGCTGCTCAGCACAACACTCAATAACGCAAGAGCGATTAGGGGAATCAAGGGTTGCGGTAACACCTGGTTTGCGATGGCAGTAATGCGGGCACCCTGTGCATCGTCAAGGCTCACTCCGTATACGGCCAAAAATCCGATGATAAAGGCGACAGGAATGAGTGTCAATGCCGCCATGGCGATGGCCTTCTTGGCGGTGACTGTATCCTTGGCGCAGAAAACGCGGCTGAATATGTCGGGGCCCGCTGTGTAGGTGGTGCCGTAGGTGAGAATCAGCAGGAATAGGTCAAGGGGTGAAAAGTTCGTGTTGAAGGGGAAGGAGGGAGCCCCCTGCAGGATTGCAGAAAGCGTCGGCGCCGCATTTGCAGAATTGCCGCCCGCCAGCGCAAATCCCGCCAGTACGACAAGCCCAAGGATAATCAGGCAGGCTTGCAGAAAGTCCGTCCGCAGAATAGAAAGCTGCCCCCCTGCAAGGGTGTATCCCGTAAATACCGCCGCCGCGATAATCGCCGCTGCGGTATAGCCGAGGCTCGTAAATGTCATCAGGAGTTTTGCCGCCGCAATGATTTGGGCGGCGACAATGCCAGTCCACGCGACCGGTATCACCAAGGATGCTACCAGTCGCGGGCCTTTCCCGTAAAGGTTCTCCACCAGGTCGGGCAGAGCGTATTTTCCATGTTGATAGGCCCTGCCCGCAAAAGGAATCAGGGCCAAAAGTCCAAGGGCCCCCACAAGCATAAACCACGTGGCGGCCCCACCAAGCCTTGCTCCGGAATCAATAGCGCCAATTACAGCTGATCCGCCCAAAATGGTGGCTACAAGGCTTCCGGCAACAGCCTTAGCCGACGCCCCTTTGCGCGCCACGAAAAAGTCAGGAATGTCCTTCACGTGCCGCGCACTGCGGACAGCAATCAGAATCAAGAAAATGAGGTAGATAATAAGAGCGATATTCATATTATGCGACCATAAGAAAGCCTGTCATTGCGAGGAGCCTTGAGCAGAGCTTGTCATTGCGAGGAGCTTTAGCGACGTGGCAATCTATCTCTAGCTTGCTACAAAATTTAGAACTTCCTGCTGGCGATGAACATGACCATCCGCAAGTCCCATTCGCTATCGACCTGCTTTTGCAGCAGTTCTTCCGTGGTGGGGTAGCGGCGGTTTTCGAACACGCGGTCTCTGGAGATGGCGAGCATCAGCATGCCGTTCCATTTGTCGTTGATCTTGACAGATGCCATGGGCGTGAGGTTCACGGTCTTGAATCCAGGATTGTAA
>JAEEGL015230024.1_pt1 | contig 15637 bp, 10 predicted proteins | sample 9134231 | NCBI WGS metagenome assembly JAEEGL01 (sample SAMN16246548, study PRJNA631951) | gut metagenome | biome: gut microbiome; feature: rumen; material: fiber-attached | host: Bos | place: Iran: Karaj | collected 2018-10
AATGAAGAAGAGAAAAATGAAGAAAAAAAAAGAAGAAGAAAAAATAGAAGGAAAAAAAGAAGAAGAGAAAAATGAAGAAAAAAAAGAAGAAGAAAAAATAGAAGGAAAAAAAGAAGAAAAGAAAATAGAAGGAAAAAAAGAAGAAGAAAAAATAGAAGGAAAAAAAGAAGAAAAGAAAATAGAAGGAAAAAAAGAAGAAGAAAAAATAGAAGAAAAAAAAGAAGAAGAAAAAGAAAATAAAATAAATAAATAAAAAATTTAAAGACAATAAAAGAAATATGAATTTAAAAAATTAAGATGAAGAAAAAATAAAGAAGAAATCAAATTTTAATTTACAGTATTAGTATATTTATTTTTTATTTTTCATATTTGGATATAGTTTATATAAATATTTATAATTTTCATCAATTTTATTTAAGATTCCCTTTTTAGTTCTACTTTTTTTTTCTTCATTAAGATTATTATTATTAATTGTCTTTTTTTTTCTTTCTTTTTTTTTTTCTTCCTCTTTTTTTAAAAAACTTTTACTTTCATCTTTAATAAATAATACATTTTTATTTGAATTTGAAATATTATTATTATTATTATTTTGTATTTCTTCAATATTTAATTCTTTTCCATCATTTATCATTGTAAAAATAGTATCCATTGTTTTTTTTACTTTTGAATTTTGATTATCATCATTTATTAATTCATCAATTGTTTTCTTTTTGTTTTGATTTATTATTTCTTCATTTCTCTCTTTTAAAAAAGTTTTTGATGAATTATTAATTATATTTATTGTATTTCCTATTTTTTTTGTTTTATTGTGTTTTTTATTTTTTTCAGATTTTAATAATTCTAATTCATTTATTTTTGATATTACAAAATTTTCAAATTCATTATCATTTACATGAATTAATTTTTTTAAATCTATTTTTAATATTGGAAATTTATTCTCAAGATTTGAATTAATATTATTATCAGTTTTATTAAATTGAATATTTTTTTTCCTATTTAATTGTTTCTCTTCTATTTCTTTCCATTTTAATTCTAAATTATTATTAAAATTTAAATCTAAATCAGTATTATTAATTTCAAAATCAAAATTCATTTGAATTAATTATTTAAATATTAATTTAAAAATATTAAATTTATATGAAATAAGTTTCTTTTAAATAAAATATTAAATAAATTTAATTATATTTCTTTTATTTTATATACAAAAATATTTGTATTTGAATAAAGAACAAGAATATTAGAATTATCACTTATAGTCATTTTAAATTGATTTGATAAAGAAATTAATTTTTCTTCCATATCACATAAATCTTCAGCAAAAATATTATTATAATTATTAAATTGATCTAATCCATCATAATTTTTTCTATTAAATATTTTTACAATATTACCAATTTTAATTTTATTTTCAAATAAAAAAATAATATTTTGGAAATCAGGAGTTAAATTAAAAGTACATATTTTATCATTAAAATCAATAATATTTTCAATAACATGAGTTTCATAATTTCTAATAATTAATTCTTTATTTCCTTGAGACATTAAATAAATAAAACTTTTTTCATTAACATTTGTAGAAAAAGAAATAGTAAATTTTTCAATAGGATTTCTATTATTTTTAATTCCTTTTTGTTTAAAATAATCAACCATAGAAAATTTATCTTGAACATAAAATTGAGGAACCGAATTTTCAAAAGATAAATTTTGCATAATATTAGTAAATTTTCTATTATAAACATAAAGATAAACATTTTGAATATTAAAATAAAATTTATTATAACATTCAACACTACTAATATTAAAATCAACAATATCATAATCAATACTCATAATTTTATGATATTGAATAAGTAAAGGTTCATATCTTTCAACTAATATTAAAAACATTATATTAGAAGTATCAATTAAATATAAATATTTAGATTCAGGAAAAAATTTTATATATTTAAAAGGAGCATATGATGTTAAATGTTGAGAAAAAAATTTACCAAGTAATTTTTCATTATTAAAAAATCTAATTGTATTATCTGTATATGAAACTGCAAATAAAAGATCATTTATTGCAACATCAAAATATAAAATTTGTTCATTTATTGTTTCAAAATTATATAATAAAATATATTCTGGTATTGTCCAAATTTTAATTGAACCATCTGAATGTGATGATATTAAAAAATAATTTTCTCTTAAATTAAGTAAATTTTCCCTTTTTTCATTTTCTTCTATTTCATAATTTTTATTATCCTCATTAATATTATAATCAAATGGATTTTCATTTATTAAATATTTATCATATGATTTTTTCATTATTTTAACTTGAAGAACTTTAGATTGTGTATTAATAAAATGAAATAATTTTACCGTTGAATTTTCTTTATAATTAATATAATGAATTAAACCTTTTTTAGTCATTATTAAAGCATCATTATCATTTCTAATATCAAAATCAAATGATATAATTTCACTATCAAAATTCATTTTATTATATTTATCAGGATGACTTGAAAAGAAATTTTTAATATCATTATCTTTTTTAAAATCAACATAATAATATTTAAAATAATTATTTCCAATAAAAGTAACATAAGATTCATTACAGAAAATAAAATTAATATTATAATCAAAAAGTATATTATCAAATATAAATAAACAATTATTAGTTCTTGTATCAAAAGCTAAAATTTTTCCTTGAGAACATCCAATTAACATAATAATAGTATTTATTTGATAAATTGGAGGTAAAAATTCAATAGATAATACATTTAAAAGAGGATATTTTTCAAAATCAAAATTACCTTCTTGATATTGTAATGAACCATCAGTTGAATTAATTCTCCAAAAAGTAATTGATTTTTCACCTATTGTAGTAAATTCTAAATTTTGTAAATAAATATTCCATTTGATTGTATGATATATTTGATTCATTGTTGTTGTTATTAAAATTTCATTATTATAAAAATCTAATATTGAAACAAATGAACATGAATTATTTTTATTTAAAACTATACATAAATTATTTTTTGGTGAAATTTCACAATCTGTTATTTGTACATTGTTAAATATGCATTTATTTATTAATGTAAATTTTGTATTATAATTATAATTATAACCATAAAATAAAATATATGGATTTTTTATTTTTGAAGTTGATGTTGAATATAATATTTTGTTATTTTGTGATATTTTAATTGTTTTTAAATCAAATTGTGAATCATTTAAAATTTGTTGTGGTCTATTTTTTTCTATTGAAAAATTTTCTATTATTATTAAATTTGATGAAATATATGCAAACCATTTTTCTATTTTATGATAACAAAATGAGTTTTTATTCCCATTTAATGTATTGAATATATAACATAATACCATTTTTTTATTTTTAAATTAAAAATTATTTTTAAATTAAAATTTATTGTTATATTCTATTTAATATGTTTAAAGATAGTAATTAATTTTCATTTTCTAATGGTTTAAATTTATCATTATAAAATTGATTGAATTTGTTTATTACTTCTAATCTTTGATTCATAAATTGAGTTTCTTTATGATCAATAAATTTAGGAATATCTCCAATTATTTCTATATTTCCAGGTTTATTATAATATGGATAAATATTTAAAGTAGAATTATCTAAATTTAATTTTGATAATTGATTTATTTGTTCCTTACTTAATAATTTTGTATAATTATTTCTTAATGTTAATTTTTTAATTTGTTTATCATTTAATATCATTTGAGAAGAATAATTATAAGGAAGATTATCAAATTCAGAATTAAAAGTATTAATATTCATTTAAAGAGTAATTATAAAAAATTAAAATAATACTTTAAAAACTCAATAATTAATAAAAATATGAATTCATTTTATAAAAGACTTAAATTAGCAAGTTTTGATGTTTTATACAATATATATGATTCATATATTTCAAAAGAGATTATCATAATTCTCTTTGACTTAATAGAAATAATGCAAAATTTAAGTATCAATTTATGTGATGGGGTAAAATTTTATTTAAATATAATAAAATAGTTACGTCCAATATGGAAAGGTGGAGATGCTTATAATAAAATATCACTTTTTATTCGTTATTTTAGAATATTAAGATATACAGATACAAATCCTCTTTTTTTTCAATATATTATGATTATTAGTATTCTAATTGTTATAATTGTTTTTATACTTTTCCTTTATTTACTCATAAAATCTTATAAAGGAATTCAAATTAAACAACATATTACTTTATTTAAATTTATAAGAATCACAATTGATTTATTTAGAACTATTTTTTTTATTCCTTTAATTGAAATATATTTTACTGTTATAGTTTGTGATAAAGATTATTTTATCAGTGATTTTAAATGTTGGAATACTGAACATATTTCTTATTTTATACTATGTTTAATTAGTTTTCTATTATTATGGTTTTTATCATGTATTTTTACTTGTGTTTCTTTTAATAAAAAAGAAAAATTTTCATCAAGTATTTCAAAGTATTTAATTATAAATGGTGATTTAATTTTACTTTTATATAAACCTTTTGTGGTTATCTTATTAGAATTATGTATTGTAGTTGATTTAATAGATATAACAATTATATTTATATTTTTAACTTCCTTATTTTCTTCTTATTGTACTTATATTGAAAGAAAATATCAAAGTGCAAAATATAATATGCATATAAATCTTAAATATATTTTTAATATATTTATTTTTGTCAATTCATTAATGCTTTTGATAAGTAATTTAATTAAAGAATTAAAATTTAATGGAATGTTTCAATTTTTTTTAACAATATCATTAGTTGTTTTATTATATATTTATTCTACTTCTATTAATCATTTTAAACTAGTAAAAAAACCATTAAAAAATGAAAAAGATATTTATAATAATATAAGAATTATTAGTAAATTAATTGAAGATAAATCAAAAAATAGATATCATTTAATTAAATTATTAAGTTATTCATTTAATTTAACATTTGATGAACAATTAACAAAATTTAAAAATAAAACTCCCTTAAAAAAAATAGTAGAAATATATAATAATAATAATAAAGAAAATGAAGATTCAAAATTAGAATTTTATTTTTATCAATATTTAGAAGGAGTATATAAAGATACCTTAAAAATATTTAGAGATTGTCCTTTATTATTAGTAAATTATGCAATATTTCAATTAGAAAAAATGCATAGATATCATAAATCATATATAATATTATTAAAATGTTTAAGTTTATCAAATTTAAATTATTCAGAAGAATTTTTTATATATAGAATTAAAAGAAATTTAGAAGAAAAAGGAACAGAATTAGGAAAAGATCAATCATATATTTCATATATATATCAAATAAATAATATTTTATCATTAATATCTGAAGTTTCATTTTCATATTCTCAATTATATGGAATATTACTTAATAATACTAAATTAATGGATATTAATCATTTAAAAGAAATAGCAATTAAAATAGATAATTTAAATAATAAAATACATGTAGGACATAAAATTATAGAAGAATCAGGTTTTAATACAAAAAAAATATCATATCTTTATAATAATTTCATAAAAGATATTTTAAATGAAAGAAATACTTCAGTAAAATATTTAAAAGAAGATGAACAATTATATGATGATGGGATTAAAATAGAATCATATTACTTTGATATAAATAATATAGTAAATAATTCTAATTTTAAATATTTAATTGCATCAGGTGAATCACAAGATTTTGGTACAATATTAAAAGTAGCTTTAGAATTATGTGAAATATTAGGTTATTCTGATAAAGATATTGTTGGACAAAATATGAATATTTTAATACCAAATATTATAAGAATTCCTCATGAAAATTTATTAAATGAAAAAATACATAATACTGCTTTAATGGAAGAACAATCTAAAATAAATTTAAAAGTAATTCCTGTTTGTTTATTAAGTTCTTCAAAATTTTTAATACCACTTAATTTAGAAGTTGGAATTTATTATGATGAAAATAATCAATCAATTATTTTTAGTAAATTAATTAAAAGTGAACAATATTATAAAAAATGTGTTGTATTAATTAATAATAATTTAATTATTCAAATGTTTTCTGCTAATTCAATGTATTTATTAGGATTAGAATTAAATATAATAAATGAAAATGCTGATATATCATATTATTTTCTTGAATTTAATTGTGAATTAATAAATTATTTTTCATCACATTCAGTAAAAAATAAAGATGTTTTATCAATAAAAGTTAAATTAATCAAAGAATATTTTTTTAATAATTTTAATTCAATTATAACTTGGAAAAATAATAGAAAATTTCAAGTAGAATGGAATGAATTAAAAATAAAAAATAAATTATATGGTTATATTATTTTTTTTGAACCAATTGAAACAAATGACATTAATAGATCAAATTGTAATGAATCAATATTTTCACCTAGAAGAAAAGGAACAAATATACCATCTTCAAAAACAACAATTCCTTTTCCTCAAATAAATAAAAATTATATTCCTTTTATTGAAGAAAAAGAAAAAATAAATTATGATATTAAAGAAAAAAGTTATTATATGAATGATATAAATAAAAAAAATAAAACAATAAAAGAGTTTTTTCAAAATAAATTTGAAAGAATTGTAACAAATCAAAAAGAAAAAGAAAATGAAAGTGAAAAAGATAGTAATAATTATAATACTGAAAGTTATTTTTCAAGTGAATATCATAGTTATTCTTTAGATTCAGAAGAAGAAGAAAGTGAAGAAGAAGAAAAGGAAGAAGAAGAAAAAGAAAAGGAAAAAAGTTTTAAAAATATTAAACAAGAAATTATTATTGATACTTCTAATGAAAATGATAAATATTATGAAGTTAATTTAATGAAAGTTTTTTTACAAATTTATGATTTTAAAAATCATATTTTTAAAGATTGTAGGGATTATATTGCAAAAAGTAAAATGGTTAAATTAATGGATGAAGAAAAATCAATAACAAAAAAAAAAATAACTAAAAAATTAACTGAAAAAAATGTTACTACAAAATTTGATAAATTAAATTCATCTTATGTTAATGAGAATAATAATAAATCTTCAGAATTAAATCAAGAAAAAAATATATCAAATAAAATAGTAGAAAAAATAATAAGAAAAATAATTAAACCAAAATTAATCAATACAAATATTTTATATTATCTCACTTTTTATATTATTAAATTAATAGATTTAATTACAATATCATTAATTTTATATAATTTATTATATAAGAATATTCAAAAATTATTTCAACTTTATGAATCAATTTACTTTGAATGTAGGGTTATTGGAACAATTGGTTTAATTCAATTTTATTCTTTTGAATATATTTTATTAAAAAATAATCATTATTATAATTTTTATCAAAATAGAACAATTTATAGAAAGTCAATTTTACCAATTTTAATGAATTTATATTCTCTTGGATTAAATGATGTTAGATCTTATGATATTGAAGAACAAAATTTAAATCAAAAGTATAAAAATAAATTTCAAAGTTTAAAAGGAAATTTTACAGTTTTTCATCAAACTCAAGATTTATTAAATGGTAAAAAATCAATTCAACTTTCTTCTGATTGTGCAGTTAAGGAATTTTTTTTTTCTTTATATTATTTTATAATTAGTGAAGATGATAAAATACATTTTTTAAATCTTTATTTTAATTATATTTTATCAAATATTGAGCCTTTATCAGAATTAATATCAAATAAAATGAATATTTACATTAATTATTTAGAATATTATATTTCTAATTTAAAAAAAATGCCTTGGAATATTTATTTTATTGAAATTTCTATTATTATTGTTCTTACTGCTTTTTGCTTATATGCAAAAATTAATATTATAAAAGAAAAACAAAAATATTTAGGAATGTTTTATAAAATAGATCATCAAATATTAAAAATTCTTCTTTTAAAATGTGAAAAATATTCTAAAATTCAAATTAATAAAGAAAATCCTATAAATCATAATAATCTTTTAGAAATTGGACAAGATGATTCTGAAATTGATTCTTTAATTGAAGTTAAAGATAATGAATATAATTATTTATTTAATAATAACAATGAAAATTTTGTAAAAAAAAAAAATTTTAATCAAATAGAAATTACAAAAAACACTGAATTTAAAAAGACAATAATTATAGATTTTTCACTAACAATTATTTTATTTTTAATAATATTAATTTTAATTTTTATATTAAATGGTTCATATAAAACTTATTTAGTATGTTCAAAAGTAAATCAAAATTTAATTACAGAAGGAAAATATATATTTCTTTCATTAAATAATATAAGAAATGCAATAGTTTTCAATAATATTTACAATGAACCTTCTAATTATAATTTATTACAACAATTAGTTATTTCAATTTCAAAAAATTTTACAACAATAAAAGAAATTGATTTAGATATACATGAAATCTCAAATAAATATAAACTTCCAGGAAATACATCAACTATATTAAATAAATATTTAACAGATAATTATTGTCAATTTTTAAAAAATTTTACTATTCAAAATAATATAACATGTGATGAATTTGCATATAATATTTCATATTTTGGATTACCTACAATTCAAACATATTATTTTAATAGTTTAATTCAATCAGGATATTTATTATTAAGTTATATTCAAGAAAATAATATTAAAGGATATAAATTTTATGATCAATATTATGATACTTCTTTATATGTTGATATATATGATGATGAAGAATATGCAAATCATAATCCATTTAAAATATTAAATAATAATTTAATGAGAGATACAAATGTTATTTTTACTATAATATTTTATCCTATGGCAAATTATTTAATTGCAGTTATATATGATAATTTAATCAAATATAATAAAGATTTAAGAGAATCAGTTACATTATTTATTGCTTTTTTTATATGTTTTATTATATTGATATATCTGTTTTTTATTTTTCCTAGAATTTTAAGAGAAAATAAAGACATAAATAAAACAAAGATAATTTTAGGGGTTATTCCAAAAATTGTTTTATATGAAATTATTAAAACGGAATATTTAAATGATTCTGAGACAAATAAATAAATTTTTTTTACATAGATTTATAATTATATATATATATTATAATTATTATAATAAATGTTGGCAGTTTTATTTGATTAATAATTATATTTAATGTAATTTTAAAAAAATTATATTAAAAATTAATATTTTACAAATATATATAAAAAAAAATTTAAATTATTTATTTTGTTCTAATTCATTTATTGATAAAGGGTTATTATATGATTTATAAAAAGAATATTTTTCCTCAAATTTATTTAAAGAATTATTTTCTTTACAAAAATTTTGTAAATTATTTGTTTTATTATTAATTTCAATTTGATTTTGTAAATTTTGACAAGTTTCTTTTAATTCATTAATTAATGTTTCTTTTTCAGTTAATTGTTCTTTAAAAGAATCATTTAAAGTATTAATTTCTTTTTTTAAATATTCAATTTGTTCAATCCAATCATTTTCTTTTTTTTTATTATTTTCTTTTCTTTCTATTTTATGTTTAAAAAGTTTATGCTTAACTTCACACATTTCATTATATAATTTTTGATTTTGATTAATTAATTCTTTCATTTTTTCTTGTGCTTCAACTGAAACATTTTGAAAACTTTCAATAATTTTATTCTTTTCTTCTAAAGATTGTTTTAAAAATAAATTCTCATTTCTTAAAGCATTTAAATTTGATCCGTATTCTTCTGCAATTTTATTATTTATTTGAAATTGATTTTCATCATCTTCATTATTATAATTATATTCATTATTATTATTTATATATTTTTCTCTTACTTCTTTTTCTAATTCAGAAATATTTTCATTTTCTTGTTTAATTCTATTTTCAATATCTAAAATTTTATTATAATCACAATCATTCATTTAAATTTTAATTGAATATTAAAAATTTTATTTTTTAATTTATCTATAATTTTTATTATATATTAGTTTTTTTTAAAGGGTATTTTTTCTCTTAATAAAATAATAAAATCTTAAAGATCTTATTTAAATATATCTTAATAAATATAATTAGACAATTAAAATGACAAAAAAGAAACCTTCAACAAGTAAAAATTCCAATATGAGCAATAAAAAAAATACAAAAATCGACTTCATGATCAGAAGAAGAAGATAAAATTTTATTAAAAAAAGTAGAACAATTCAATTATAAAAATTGGAATATTATTGCATCATTTATAAAAGGAAGAACTGGAATTCAATGTTCAGCAAGATACAAAAGAATTAAACCAGGACTAAAAAAAGGATATTGAAGTAAAGAAGAAGATATTAAACTAAAACAACTATTTGGGATTTATGGTAAAAATTGGAGTAAAATTTCAAAATTTATGCCTGTACGAAATGGAAAACAAATAAGAGACCGTTTTTTAAATTCATTAGATGGAAATTTAAATAAAAACCAATTTTCAAAAGAAGAAGATTTAAAAATTATTTCTTTATATAAAATTTATGGAAATTGTTGGGTTAAAATTGAACAAAAATTAAATGGTAGAACTGGAGATATGGTTAAAAATAGATTTTATTCTTCATTAAAGAAAATTATTAATAATGAAAAAGGTAATAATAAAATGAATAATCATTTATTAATTAATAAAAGAATGATATATTATGAAAATCAATTTATGCTTCAGGATACAATTAGTAATTCAAATTTTAAAAATAATAAAATAAATAATTATAATATTAATTTATCAAAAGAAGAAGAAGAAAAAAAATCAAATGATGATAATAAAAAAGATAATGAAAATATTAAATTTCAAAAAAAAAGTGATTTTACTCCAGTTAAATATATACCACAATATGATAATATTAATAACAATATAAATAATACTATTTATAATATACCTTGTAACCGTTATGAAATACCTGTAATAAATAATTCTATCAATTTAGATTATAAAAAATTTTTAATAAATCAATTTAATAATAATTATCATTTAAATAGAATTAATAAACCATCAATAATAATCAATAAATGTGATTTAATTAATAAAAATGAAAATATTTCAAAATTAGTGAATTAAAAAATGATAATGATATTAATAATATTAATATTTAATTTCTAAAAATTGAACTTTCAAATAATCAGAAAGTTTATATTTGTTATTTTAATTGTATAATTCAATCTCAATAATTACTTTGTATAACTTTAAAAATGATATATTATTTTGAAACAATAAAATGTATAAATTAAGATAATTGTAATTAAAATAATTTTTTTCATTTTAAATAATAATAAACTTTGAAGTATATAAAATATTAAATAAAAAAATGCAATTTTATATATTATTCTTAAAATAAATTATTTTATTATTAAAAATTAAATTGTGTGTAAAAAATTATTATTTTAATTAGAATTTGAGTAATTTATAATTTTTTAAAAGCATATGGATTTCTTAATTGTTTTTTTAAAATATTATTTACTTCGATTGTTTTTGATTTTTCATTTAATAATATATTATCAACAGAAGATGATTTTGTCATTTTTTTAATTTTAGGTAAATAATTATTTAATTTTCTATTTTCTTGATTTACTATTTTTAAAAAATATAAATTTTCATTTTCTTTTTTCATATTAAAAGAACTTGTTCTTCTTAAATTATTTAAATTACTAACTTTATTATAATAACTATTATTATTAAAATTTTTTTTTTTAAAATTAATTTTGTTCTTATAAAAACTATTATTCATATTTATATTTTGATTAATAATTTTATTATTATTAAAAAAAGCAAGTGAAAAAGTCTTATCTTTAAAAAAAGAATTTTTCTTCCCAATTTTAAACTTACTATTTCTCTTAAGGAAAAAATTATCATTAAAATTAAAACAAGTATAATTATCAAAAATAATTTTATAATCATCATTTAATTTAATTTTATTATATTTTTCCATAGTTTCTTCTCCAATTTTTTCTTCAGCATTACAGAATTTTTTATCATAATTAAACCCAACTTTAGGAATATAAGGAGAAATAATTTCTTTTTTATTAATTTTATTCCAAGAAATATCACTAAACCATTTATGTTCTTTAATTTCAAAAATTCCTTTAAAACCTAATCTTTTATCTTGTTTCCTTTCTAATAATCCATTAACTAAATCACAAACTGAAAAATTCCAACTAAAAGGAATATCATTTTTATTAATTTTAATATTTTTAGATAAAATATCAATTTTAATTTCTTTTTTATTTTTCCCATTATAAGGTCTTTTACAAAAAATAAGTTCAAATAATATAACACCTAAAGCAAAAAAATCAACTGAAAAATTATGATTTTTAGAACATATAACTTCAGGTGCCATATAACCAGGTGTCCCACTTGTTTCTTTTGAATTATTTTCATGATAAATTTTTGCTATTCCAAAATCTGTTATATATAAATAACCTTTATCATCAAACACTAAATTTTCTGGTTTAATATCTCTATGAAGAATATTTTTACTATGAATATATTCTAAACCAATTATTATATTTGATATGAAAAATTTAGATTGTTCTTCTGAGAAATGTTTATATTTGTTTATATGATATCTTAAATCTCCTCCTTTTAATAAATCCATTATTAAATATAAATTGTCTATATCTTGAAATGAACATATCATGTTTACTATGAAACTATTTTTTTTTTTATTTTAATTTTTATATATTTTTATTATTTTACTTATTGTGAAGTTCAGATAAAAATTTTTTCTCTGATAATATATTTTTTACACTGTGTTTACTTATTATTTTTACTTTTGACATTATTTTCATTGCATAGTGTTTATTGTTTTTTTTACATTTTACATTCCAAACCTGGAAAAATGTTTTTTATATTATTTTATTTATTAGTTAATTTTACTTTTCCAAATCCTCCTCTTCCTATTATATTTTCAAATTCAAATAAATTTTTGTTTACTAATTTAAATATTTAAGTAAATTAATTATTACTTAATTCATTAAATTTTTCTTTTTTTATTCCTTCATTTCCCATTTTTAATAATAATAAATAATTAAACGTTAAAAATTAAATCAAAAATAAACAAAAAAAAAATTAAATATATAAAAATTTAGTTAAGTTTAATTGTATTTAAAATTACTCAAAACATAATTTATATTATTTTTATTAATCAATCTTTTTTTTTGAAATTGTTCTAAAGATTCATCAGTATCAAGATAATTATTACACATTTTAAGAATTTTTTCATCAGGAATTGTTTGAAGAGTAACATGTGTTGTTTGTTGATATGCCGCTTTAACTGTTAATTGATCAAATACAACTGATAATTTATCTGTACTTGCATTACTTATATTTTTACTTATACTACTATTGCTATTATTTTTATTTTTTCCATTTTTTTTTCTTTTTAAATAAATACTTTTTTGCTTTGAAATATATGATTCTATTGATTTACTTAAATTATGATTTTTTGAATTTTTTGAATTTAATATTTCATAATTTAATAAACTATTTGAAAAATTTCTATTTGTTTTTGGAATATTTTTTTTTGATATTTTTGATAATGATTCTTTTTTAGCTAATAATAAATTATTTGAGTTTTTATTTCTCATTGTTTGTAGATTATTTATATTCTGAAATGAATTAAATCTAAATACATTTTTCGGATGAATATTTTTACAACTATGATTTTTATTTTTATTATTATTACAATTTTCAATAATAAAATTATAATCATTATGATTTATATTTTTACAACTATTATTATGATTAATTTTATTTTTTACACATTTATTTAATTTTATATTTGAATTTTCATAATTTTTCATTTGATTATTTTGATTAAAAGAATATTTAGGATTTAAATCAGAAAAATTATTATAATAATAATTCATTTTATTTTTATTTGTTGGTGAATGTAAACTTTTAGATAAATTAATATAAAAAGATGAACTTCTTGAAAATATTTTTTTATCATTTTGTTTAATATTATAATTTTGACAATAAGATGAATTTGATGAATTAATACTTTTATTAATAAACAATTTATTATTTCTATTACATTTTAATAAATTTGATATTTTAGTATAATTATCTTGTAAAAAATTTTTTTTTTGTCTATTTAATTTATTAACTTTATTATTTAATAGATTTGATATATTATTATTATAATTTGCAAAAATTCCTTTATTTGTTTTTGGATGAAATGAACAATTTTCACCTTCTTTTATTTGATATAATAATTTTAAAGCTTCTAAATAACTTTCTTTATATTTATAATCTTCATATAATCTATTAAATCCATTTGAACTTTTTGCACAAAATGAATTACTATGGTTTAATTTATGTTTTTTATTTATTATTAATTTTGAAATTATTAAAATATTTTTTCTCCATTTATTTAAAGAGTCTAATTTTATTTTTTTTATATTTTTAGAATAAATACTTATTATTCTTTTAAGTAATTTTGATATTTTGATATTATCATTCAAAATAAATTTTTCATATATATTAAATGTTAATACTAAATTTTATTATAAAATTTTTTTACTTCTTGGATCTTGATTTATTAATTCTTGATATAAAATTTGATTGAATAATTTTATTTCAGTATTATTATTTAATTTCATTATCAGGTAATTCTTATTTTCTATTACACCATTTTTTTTTAGAAAGCAAGCAAAACTGTTAAAATACTTTTTCATTTTGAAAAAATTAAAAAAAATTAAATATACCAATAAATTAATTTAAATATAATAAAAATAAAAACATCAAATAAATTTCAAAAAATAAAAAAAACAAAACCAAATTTTAAATAAAAAATAAAATAATTGAATTAATTAAATAAAGGAATAAACAATATTCTAAAATTTGAGAATAATAAAATATGATTATAATAATTTATTTATATATATATATATCTTCAATAAAATTATATAAAATATTAATTATATATTAGAAAAATTCTTGTAAAAATCTCACTAAAAAAACCTAATTTTTTTTTATTAATAAATTTTTTCCATAATACAACTTCCTAAAAATATAATACAATAATATTTCTTAATAACAACACTAATAAAAAATTAAAAATAATTAAAAATTTAAAACTCATCAGCCCAATTTCTATCATAACCAGGAGGAATATAATCATCTTTATCCTTTTTTTCATTACTAACAAAATTATCAACATTAACCATATTAGAATAAGGATTTTCTTGAGTTAAATATTCATTTAAATCATTAGTATGAGGTTGAAATGGAGGATCAATTTTAAAATCTTTTAATTTTTCAAAATCAAATCCTTCAAAAAAACTTTTATTTTTTAAAGTATTAACATTACAAATTCTCTGATTAACTTTTTTAGTAAGTAAATCTTTAATAAAATTATTAACATTATTAAATTTTTGATTATCACTTGAAAAGGTAATTTCTTTATATAAAATTTCTTTATAAATTTCAATAACTTCATTAGCAAAATTTCCAAAAGGATAAATACCATAAAATATTTCATACATACAAATACCAACAGACCAAAAATCACAACTTAAAGAATAACCTTTACCTTGTAATATTTCAGGTGCAATATAATGAGGAGTACCAATAACAGTTGAAGTATAATCAGTTAAAACTTTTGCAGTACCAAAAT